>Ga0065711_1000021_pt1 | contig 147061 bp, 71 predicted proteins | sample Hoacrofraction12_FD_59098 | JGI IMG/M metagenome (GOLD analysis project Ga0065711, IMG submission 59098) | Hoatzin crop microbial communities from Cojedes, Venezuela - Epithelial fraction 12 v2 (version 2) | ecosystem: Host-associated > Birds > Digestive system > Esophagus > Crop | place... | reverse complement strand
TGAGCTTAGTAAATGAAATGAGGAAAAAAAAAAAAAAAAAAATCAAATCATTTCAGAGAAGGCAGGAACAAGGAGGAAGAAACTAGTGATCTTAACATGCTAACTAGAAGACTGGATAAGATGAAGAAGGATTTTTTTTTTTTGTCTGACAGAGTGTGGATGGCCTAGAAAAAAAATTAATTGACATTCTAATCTGAGGCTTCTATTACTATTCCCAAGAGAGAAAAATTCAGGAATATATGTATTTTTTTTTTAATCTGAGTAAAACTGATTTCCCCAGTCATAACTATTCATAGGCTTCAGTCTGCAAAAAACCCAATCAATTTATTGAAGACATATATCATGAAAGAACCTACTGTAAGAATTACAGTATGACTTTCCTGAAAGCTTAATAAAATGTTTGAGAAATGTGCTAAATCACATGTCCTGCAGAATATTTACCCACAAGAATATTAATTAAGGTACAGATGCGGAGGAACTTCTCCCCAAATTATCTTTGACTCTGTTACTAGCAGTATTGAGGAAGGCTTAGAAACAGACAAACTTCTCAATTGGGGTTCGTTTTCGTGAGCTGAACAACCTTTGTGGAATTAAGAACTGAATGATCACTATACATGGAAAATCAGTTAATTTCCATCTACTTATTTTCCAGTCCTTTCCCACCTATAAGACTGTCTCTGACTATCCTTGCATTTTTTTGTCATATTTCTTCTCTTATTCATTCTCTGTTTTACTTCCCACATAACTGTAAAGCCTAAACAGGATACTGCTCACCTACCGCATCATCTTGTCATCATCTATCAAAGCAGTAGAGAATATCTGTAAACAGGTGAGTTTACCACACTGGAACAAATTCGGTGGATGTAGTGAGGTGTGATGGATACATACAGTCACTACTAAATTTGTGAGAGATAAAAACAGCTTCGTACTTATCAGAAGCGTAGTGTTTCAGAAAATCTGGATGTAGGAAAGTAGTTTAGTTTACATTTTCAAATATTTGCTTGTGGCCATGTTTTTTAATTTTCAATGCAGTAAAGATGTAATTTTTAAAATATTTTGAAGTTAAAATTACATGCAGCACAAGCCACAAGCTTTAGCATTGCTGAATTTTGTATAAATTGTATACCTTCATATCAAACAGCCTTGAATCACATATCAATGATTACTAGTGCACGCAAACCGTATTTTTTAAGAAGGTTGAAGGTAACCACCCAAGAGATTAAAACTAGTAGTACAAGAACAGAATCAACTCCTTAAAGATTTTTTATTTTTTTTGAATGGGTGTATTAAATGAGACATTTTAAGTTAAAGCAAAACTATCCGAATGAAGAAGATGCTCAGGATATCCAAACAGAAATCTTTGTTTAATTGAATTTGCTGTGTGCAAAAATGTTTGGGAAGGAAGCATCTTACAAGAAAGGATAAACAAACTTCCATTTAACAGAAATATTTTACATACTGAGTTTTCTATTCTAACCCTTATGTAAGGTGAGACTGCAAAAACAATGTGAAACATAAGATGCGAAGGTTATTGTTGTAATATGGCACATTATTGAAGGACATCCTCATGTTACAGTGAGCCAATTTTTCATTAATGCAGTGTGCATAAGCCAAGTTCCTTATGTTCCATTGTTATGAAAGCATTAGATGTCAGCTGTGACAGAGTTATGAGGGAGAGCAAGGATCTGGTTTGCATTTGCCATACATTTACCCTAGCGCGCAGACACTCATGCATACATTCAGAGAGAAGCCGTATTGCTGCCTGAATTTTTTTCATAGCAGGAAGAATATCCCTCTAAATTTGAATTCATAACCATTTTAGGCCATACACTCTGGAGCCTGGAATAGTTTTTGGCAGCAGAAAGAGTATTGTTTCATTTTGTAAAGCCATAGTCAACACACCCTATCTGTGGCGTAGATCCCCTTGTCTTTATAAGCCTCCTATGTTGCCATTAAGAGAGAGCAGTAACAGGACATAAGCACGAGTGACACGTTTTGAGATGTTTCAATCATATGTACTACCATGACAGGAAGCCAAAAAAAAAAACCGAACAAAAACCAACAACAAAACAGCACAAACAAACAAACAAGCAAATCTGTGGAAAACACTTTGCAGATGGCTCCCACCATGCTAATACTGACTTTCCAGGTTACTCCTGTAACTTACTGGTTCTTGATAGAAGCTGTGTCTCTGTGTGTCTCTCTGATCTCTCTGGTTTCACTCGGTTGTTAATTCAAAGCAAACATCATGCCTGTGAAAGTGCCAGATGAACAGTTCTAGGAAGCGAAGTCCCTTTCTAAAATTTGTCTTACACCAATGGAAAAATGCGTTGTGGATAGTGATGTCATGCAATCCAGGTTTTTCCCAAGTGTTTTAACTCCACTTCCCATTTGCTAAACTGTTAAATTTGGTTTTTGCATACTATGGCCATTCTTTTCTTCTGAGACAGCTTCCCTCAGAAAAGTGGTGTTAATTACAAATCTGGTGTCATTTTAGGAAGTGGTCATTGGTCTATTTAAGATGACCTACAGTTGAGAATTTATAGACTACAAATATCAAATAATTGTCCCTTACCAATCAGAATGTTTTAAAGATTCATTTTAAAAAGAAACCAACAAAAAAATGTTTTAAAAGTTTTCTTCCAGCCAATTATTACAAACCTGGACAAAATTAGAAATTTCTGAGTATTAACTGCATGGTACTAAAGCTCTCTGCATTGGTTCCTGGAAGTGTGTAATATCACTTTGGTGAAGCAATTGTGTGTGACTATGAACCATATAGAAATACAAATACTTTCATGACCATTTTAGGTAGCTGAACTCCAACTAATGCATAACTTCATGTGCAACTGTCTCTTGGTTTGCAGTCTAGACAACGCTGGCAGCCTTTAAAATTTATTGCAGACCACTGTCACAAAAATGTGTCAAAGTAAAATTTGCATAAAGGTTATACTGTAACAGCCTGGCAATCATCCCATCCTGTTCTGAGCTTGTTTTAAATACTTTTCAGATTGTTTGAAATACATCATACTGCAGTCCAAACACAAAGGAAGTCTGTGGGAAAGCATTCTTTAGCTTCCCAGATGGAGATAATATTTATGATATGTATTTTTGTGAGGGCAACAGAGAAAATTCATGGTCGTGTAACCACAATAATAGGAGTGCTTTATGACCACCACTTTCTACTAATTAACATAGATAATATGCATAATTTAAAAAACTTAGATCCAACTGGTATAGTCCATTTATATTTTTGAAACGCATCTTCATTATTAAATGGTAAATTTAGGAAGCAAGATTTTCAAGAAGAGAAACAAATATTCATGACAGTCTAGAAGGTTTCAGTTTTTTTAAGAAATGATACTATTTGTTTTGCTTTATTTGCAGCTCTTTCCAGACTCTTCCCAATGCCTTCACAATTATGACCATTTCATAGCAATGTGCAAATGCAGCAAATTCTTTGTGGTGAAGCAACTGTGGATCTCAGTAATAGTTGCCCACTGTAGCAATACTACAGACAGTAGCTCTGAGAACTGTGGGTGGCAATTAACCTTGCAAAAATCTGTTGTGACTTAGGATCTCTCATCAGTTATTGATGGTGTTCATATTCACTCTAGGAGTTTGGAAAAACCGATCCATGCTCTTTCCTAAAACCTTTAGAAAGTTTGAAAAACTTTGAAAAACCTTTAGAAAGTCTGAAAATGACATGAGGTGCAGAAATAGAACAAAAGCAAATCCAAATGCCGTACGTGATAAAAGCGATTTCCACTGTTTGAATGATCATCTGTAAAAAGAGATTATCAGATTTCCAGTATTTGACTTTGTCAAACCATTCCCTAGACACCAAAATTATATTATTCATCTCCGTGTATGAAAACAAAGCTATTCAGGCATAAGTGCAGGTCTGAATTGTACAGGAAATATAGTTAGAGAATGACTTGAAAGTAATTTTGCTGTGATAGTGCTTCTACAGTAACTAGCTTCTATAGTCTCTAGACTATTATAATAATTCATAACCTAGGTTTAGCAAGGCACTTAAATGTATTCCGAGAACGCAACAGTTCCACTGACATCCATTCCTGCTTTTTTAAAGTCTAGATTTAAGCAGTGATGTCTTGGTCTCCCATGACCATACTGAAGCAGTGAAGCCTTGGTCACCTACAGCCATCCAAACAACATTCACAGTTGTCCACATTTTCAGAATTTCTAACGCTCATTACAATCTGAGAATGCAGATTTTTTTTTCTGGTTGTTGGATTGCTCCACTAGAATGTTCGCAAGATGATCATCTTTAAATAATACTCAATGGGAAAACATAAACTCTTGGAAATTAATGCATTTGTACATCTTATTTTGCATAGGTGCAATTAAAGATAATCCACATTGAAAATCACCAACTTTTAGAGCTGTCACCTTTCTCTGGCTGACATACATTTGCAGACAATCTCGGGAAAAGGTAAACTCTTACCTATGACAAAATCAGGGTACAGCAAAATGCACGTTTCCATTTCTAATTAAGATTTCTTGTACATTCCTGCTGTTTTTATTCATACTTTAATCTTCGATGCTTGTCTTTCCTAAGCGAACCTGAGTTGTTACAAAACAACACTAACAGGTGTGCGTCACTGACAAGCCTACATATTACTACACATGTAGTCTTATGCAGTAATAGTTTCGACTGTATCCTTACTAAACTAGCTTCTATAAAAAAAATATACTTGATGAGTCTTAAAAAACAGATTAAGAATTGGTGTGAAAAAAGAATTAATCATTAAATTGTCCCCATTGAAGAAACACAGAATTGAGGTACCGGGAGATCAAGACTTCAGAAAGGCATACTTGTGACTGCTCTGGAAACTCAGTCTCTGGTATTTTAACAGCAATAAAATCAGAAAAAAATCTAAAATCTTGGATACTATTGTTCACAAGAAGCTCACATTACTTTATGAATAGGAATCTAATGCTGACAAGTGAGCACTCAGTTGAAAAGGATTATACAATGTGAATAGTAGAGATGTCAGGGAAAAAATGGTAAGGAAACCATTTCAATAAAATAGGTAGCTCTTATGATTTTTTTTAAGCTTTCCTACTACCTCTGCCAGGTATGTTATCAGAAGAACTAAGCCAACAGGCAAGGCTCTGCAGGCTTCCTGTGGAGTCAATTTACAGGGTGATACAAGCAGAAGCTCCTGGAAGAACCTAACTTTCTAACTCACCATAAAAAGCATAGTTTTAGCCTTGTAAAGCAGAATTTATTGCAGATTGTAATGGAAGAGAGTTAGCCTTCACATCTCAAGGGCAAGCATAATACTCAAGTAGAAAATATGGATGGAAAGGCCCAAATTCAACTAAGAAATTTTTTTGTTTTCTCACATTAGTATAGTTATAATTGAGGAAATAATGAAACAAACTCTATTGCAACAGTACAGAAAATGCAAAACCCCTCTTTAAAAACTCACAGCTTTTTTGTGGGGGAAAGGCGCTGCTGCAAAGAGCCGTGTCACCCCAGGTAACCTTCTACCCAGGTTACTTCTTGCATCTACAGCGATCCGTCTGATGTTCTTTATCTTAAATTAATTTGCATCTTGTTGACACTGGCTGTTGCTGTCATGCTGACATTAGTTTTGTCCTTAAGTATCCTTTGCAAACCATGCTACATTTAGTCTAGAAATCTGGATTAAAATAGTAGCAATAGTAATGAGCATTAGGAAACAGCCCTGACTATTATACTCTTTATTCTTGTAGGAATGACTTTGAGATATCATCAACTATCTGAAACTGGAAAGCTTGTAAGCAGACCATCATGAAGAACTGCAAGTAGTAAATATTAAAAGAAAAAGTCTTGTAAAAGGGAGATGAGGAATTTGTACACCGAAACATTTATTTACTTCATTCCTTTTTCAGCTATACATACGCAAAATGTTTTAATGAGACTGAAATGCAGCCTGAGATTACCAGAAGAGAAACTGATACAAATTCATCGCATCTACTCCAATTAGGTTGATACCCTTCCTGAAGCAGTAATTCTAGGCTGCACCTTTTCTTGGAAGCAATACAGCTGCCATTACAATCTTCAAATCACCAGGCACAAACATCAATTACACTTCCTGAAGTCATTCATTACTCATTGATTTTTTATTTCATTTCACTGTGTGCAGTAAATTCGCCAGTACTTTATCAACTCTAATCTTACAGAATTCATCAATACTTAAAAGCAAAAATCTGCGCAGCAAATGAGAAGTTTCACATTAGAAGAGAACCCCCAAAGTTTCAGAATTAATATTTAATTTAGATAAGCAACCAGAACTTCAAATGCTGATCGAAAGTTTGTCTGAACTACTTTGAAATTTATTTCTAAGTGCAACAGAGTTTGTTTTCGGAAGATTTACTCTAAAACTCTTTCTATGGACTTCTCAAAAAATTGTTGTGACAACAGCCTCCCTCCAATGACTGAGCAGTTCTAGAACCTGTTTCTTCCACAGGTTAATGAAAATAACAACAATAATGTTAAGCATTGCAAAGGAACATTGCTTTGAGATGCCTGAGAAAAGGGCTGCTTTCAGAGCAGTGAATTTCTGTTTTCTTATATCATTACAATCCAGAATATAAAACACAGGAGATCAAAATGTATTTCGTTATTGCTACGAATGACAGATTTCCAGTAAAGTGTGTTTAACTGCAGGTGTAAAGGCATGGAAATGTATATAGCTTATTCACACTAAGAAAACAACTGAACAGATAACTAACAATTTGACATGTAATTGTTCATTTGTGTATGGTAATTCAATTTTTTTTTCTCCTGACATCTAGACAATAAACTACATTGTATCAAAGCAGCCCAAATACACATAAGGAATGTTTCCTGCTTTTCTTCTGGATCAAATCATAATATACTTCTTAGATGTCTGTGCAGTTTTAGTGAAAAATCTGTTTATCTTTTCACAGATTTTTTATCTCCTCCCTCAATCTTCTGGTACTATCTTACTAAGCTAGTTTGTGGATTGAATTTTATTTTTAAATATTAACTACAACTTCCTGAGCTTTATTAAAAAGCCTATTAATAGTAATTCTATCTTCTTGCATAGAAAATTCTTTTCAATATTCCATGTCCTCCTCCTATATGTTTCAGCTCACCTTTTTACACCAATGTTGAATAAAGTAGCTTTTTTGTGTTGAAAAAGAATTTGAATGAATGTTAGAGCTCTGGTGCATTTGTGCACCTAATCTCCTCCAGCAGGGACTTTTCTGGATATCCCTAAACTTGATGAGATGAGCAGCTCATCAGAAAATATTGTTCAGAAATTGTTCAAATATTGTTCAAAAATTGTTCAGAAAGCATAAAACAGCGCACTTGCAAAAATTTCCAAGATCCTTTACAAGGTAATAGCCATTTTTCCCCGTTTTAAAATCAGCATATAATAATTAAAGATTCTCCTTTTGTTGGTGTTCTCCGAGTAATTGATACTCCTGGTTTTGTATGATTTTGTTCTCTAAATGTTCTCCCTATTGCATTATACATGTGAACATACATGTGAGCTGTTGGGGTGTCCCAAGCGTTACAGCTTGCTCACTAGTTCTAAAGATTATTCCAATCTTTGGAAATCCAGAATGTACAATTCTCAAGTGAACTGACTATTTAAAAACTTAAAAATTATTTAACCCAAGAAAACATGCAGGAAGGTCTAGTTTGTACAGCCACATATAGTTAATCCATTTATGCTTCTGCTACTCTGAATTATTAATAATCATCAACTTCATGTTGTGGATAAACTGAATTGATTATCAGTCAACTCAAAACCGGGAAAGCTTGGTTACTGTGGGATCTTTCAGTTAGAGCTAACATCAATAAGTTCTCACAATTAAATTCAAGCACTTCCTATTTCTGAGACCTAGGAAGCAAAAGGAAAACCATCTGAACCCTGGGGACTTGAGCGAGCAAAGAACGCTGCGATAGCTGGACCTGTTTGCAAAAAATGTCTTCAGCGTCAGTACATCCATCATGACTAAAACAATTCACAGAAATGGAGCTAGTGCTGGTCAAAGATCGTAACCTTTAGGCCCTTTAAGCCCCTCAAACCAGCATTCATCTGCAGAGCAACGCGACAGATCCACACTGTCTCACCTTGGCTTCAGTTTGAACACAGCAGATAAAGGATAAGAGGGGAGGTCATGCTCTGTTGCCACAATTAAAAGCAGTTTAAAGTCTGTTAATGAGGAACAGGTTTTCAGAAGAATTTAGTACTGGCAAGAGCAGAATGATGTTTCCTCAAAGGTCCTAAAATCTGAACTCTCATGGAAGTACCTGAAGCTCAGCACCTTTCTATCATCCCCCAAGGTGCCACCTCCAGGTCTGGGTGCCCAAATAGCTTCAGCAATTCATCTCCACGTGCCTTTTCCCATATTCTGACCTCTGCGAGCACATATTTACGTGCAACTATAAATGGCACTGAACATTCATCAGACTGTTGTGTGTTTTAAGCCTGAACTGCGCTGTTTGAACTGCTGACCTGGAGAGAAAAGGTTTTATATACCATTCCAATCCCTTAAGTCTTCCTGTCACTGCAAAGCAAATATTTGACTTTTATGGATGGATTCAGTTTCAAGTCTGTAGTTTTTCTACTGTTTTGTTAAAAATACAAGAGTGGTTTTCAGGGAAAGTTTGTAAACACAGGCACATTTTTCATTACAGATTATGACCAGCACAGACAGGGTTTTGTAAAATAGTGTATGATTAGAGATAAGTGAGAAAATCCTGCACGCGGGAACACTGTCTGTAGAAGTGTCCTGCAAACTTCGAGATAAATAATACTAGAAGCAACAGCAGATCGTATCTTTTCCCTTTTGCCAAGCATTTTACAGTTGGTAAAGACTTCTTTAACCCATGTGGTACGAGGTCACTCGTTCAGATCTACAGACCCCATCCCCTGTCACAGTGTGCGCAGCTTCCCAGTGGCTGCAGCCATGTAACTCTCAACCTTCCTGGAAGCAGCTCCTTGTTTTGCTCCTTTCTATGATCACGTCCTTTCTTACTGTTAGTCTCACTGGAGTTTCTATATTCTGCCTTTTTAAATATTTCATGGTGCAAACAAAAGTCATAAATATATTCTGAAATATAGTTCTCATGAGCATACATTTAAAAGATGAGTACATGACCTCAAAAGAAGATACAGAGAGATACATGAAAACTAGCAACTTCGAAGCTATTAAAAATATAGCATGGTAAACAAAGCTAATGTGGGTAGAGTCACAGCACAGTGACTGTATCTGTACATAATAAAAACAAGTGTTATCTGTATTTTCAGTTAATAATCATAGGATTTTGAAATTACGCCATAAAAATTAGTCTTGCTAACAATATGAAATGCATGCATCAGTATTGATGACTATGCTTAACACAAAAGAAAATAAGATACTAAATAGAGCAGCTGAGCATAAGGTTATAATAATAGTCAATTAGTTCTCAAATATATTTTGTTAATTATTTTGTTTTAAACTTGAACTGTTTTCTACAGATGGGTAAATTGAACATTTCTTGTACTGTTAGTCATGTTTCTGTTTCTTAATTGTAACTCAGAGCCGTACTTGCTGCAAGATCAGTTGAACAGTCACCACGTTAACTGTGATTGCATGAACTACCAAACAAGGGCTGGCTTGGAGGGCTTCTGAAGCCTTCTGCAAAAGTTACGTATGGCTTCCAACCTTATCAGCTGAGCATTAATATCAACAAAGGGTTTACACAAGGAAGCAATGGCCAGCAGCTCAGGATGCTGTGTTGGCCTACAGTACTGTATATATGATTATGTGCTTTAGTGAAACAGCTACCAAGGCTCTACAGCTGATAGAAAAAAACTCCACGCAATTAATAGAAACCAAATTGTAAAAAATAGAGAAATGAAGCTGGATGATGTCAAATGAATAAAGGCAGAGAGAGGAGTAAACAACTACATATCAGTTATTAGCAAGAATAAACAGCACAGGTGGGAAAGCCAGACCTTAAGGTGAATTCGTAGTGCTGCAGGCAGCACATGTCCTCCCAGGGAAGAAAATGGGAGTTTTATCACCAGGGAATCTGTCATTAAAGTTTTGTAACGACACTCTTCCTTACTCTGTGGGGACAGTGAAACTCTCTGGTTGCTTTAAAGTTGCAAAACATTGTTTCAAATTCAGCAATACTTCTTTTTGCAAGAACATATCCTCATGGGGCTGAGCTGAAAAACCAAAGAATTACTGCAAAATGTTTCCACTCCTTTTTTTCCTCTGAAAGTTATGTTGCATTTTTACCTGTTCTCTGTTTTTTCTATAAGGCTTCCAAACATCTAGATACAACCTGTTTCCTAAGAGGGCTAATGATACCTGATAGCCAGAAAACCAAAAATAAAACCAGACCCATAGAAGACACTTCTTCATTTAGCCTTGAACAACATATTTAAAATATATAAAATTTTACATACATAAAAAATAAAGTGAATATAAGGCACCTTCCAAATTCACAGCTGAGCCATTTACAGACCTTAAAAAGAGCTCATGAAATTCAGTTGTTATATAGACACATTATTCTCAAAGCAGTTAAAAGAGAATTTTGACAAGTTATTGAAGCAAGGCTGAAAAATACATTTTATCTCCAATTAATTAGTCATGGAATCACCTTCATAAGAAATTTGAGGAAAACATTAGAAAAAATCTCTGCAGTTTAAGAGCATCCTACCTTTCTTTTGCGCAGTTTCACTTGACTGTCTGAATATTCTTGTGTGGTCAAATGATCCCTTACATGTAAACACTGAACGTCTTCTGCCGAACTGGCGTTTGAAAGGCATTTGTTTTCAGGGACCACTTGAGGTTCTGTGAAACCACTTTCATCCAGACCATTTTCCACTGCCGGGATGAGAGAGCAAGGAGCAGACTGCATAAGGCAGTCACCAGATTCCATTGCTGAACAGAGTTGTCTATCACTGCTGGTGCATGATTCAGAAGAAATCCCACTCTCTACCACATTACGCTCAGACTTTCCAAGCCCGTCTTTCAAAGCATCAGATTTCCGGCGCTGTTGTGCAATTACAGCAGTATGAAGCAGCTGCTTCCCAGGCATAATAATATCTTTCACATTAGGAGAATTAGAAAGATTTTCTCTGTCTACATCTACTACTTCATCTAAGCCTTCACAATTACAAAGCTCCAGGCTTTGGCCAATACTGCCACAAACATCTTCTTCCATCTCCTCTTTAGGAACCATGTCACAACCAGGTTCCTTACTTACATCTCCAATTATTCCAGCTGCTCCAATTGCCTTGTTGCTCTCTGTTATTGGTAACATCTGTGTTAAGGAGCCTGCTCCATTTAAATGCTTCTTTTCATCGTTTGGTTCCCTCCCTATAGCAGTGATATGGTAATTAACGCTATCCAGGTTGAGTGCTGAATAGTCATCATCGTCATCAGACATATGGACTAGAGTTTCTGTGCTGGCCTCCAGAAAATGCTCCTCATCCTCATGGTTATCGTTTTCATCCACCTCCTTTGAAACATTTCCCAACTGCTTTGCAGGGAAGCCAATCAGCTCGCCACTATAACAGCACTCTGGAAACGAAGCGCATTTTTCTTTCCGGTCCACGCTCAAAACCTCATCTTTTTCCATACTTGTCTGCAAGTTATCAGCTACAAGTCCGTGACGACATGCTGTATTATACTCCACAGACTCCAAGGCCAATCCCATCCACTGGGTCACATGTTCTTCCCAGCTTTTCTTTCTGATTGCTAGAGACATGTCATAACAATTCAGCAGCAGGCTGCAATGTACCTTCCACGCAGGACCAGAGGAGATGTCATGGCTGCTGTGCACTGCTCCAGGGGGAGAGAGGGTTTCATCATTTTAACATCTGCAAGAGATAAAAAAAAGACCGGGTTATTGAATCAACTCCAAATAAAAAAAAAAAAAGAAAGGGAAGGAACAGTTTAAGCAAAAGTGTAAAAGCAAGATAAGACTGTGGGACCAGAAGGACAGGAATTTAGAAGACTGTTTTGTTTAAAGTTTTAATACTTTTCATACAAAATTCGACAGTAATCATAATTCAGTATAACTTTTTTTCTGACTATTCTCCAATATCAAGTAAACAAAAATGGTCTAAACAGACACATGGACAGGCAAGTAGCTCTAGAGCTAAATTTTGACAATAAGTCTCTCTTCACTATGTCTATCATAAGATACTAATTTCCATGGGTATAACTGGCATTATGTCTTATGATTGCTTTGCATACAAACTATTTTGTATTTTGTCCTCATCCAGAGATACCCATGGAATGCAAAATTTTGGCTGTTTCCCAAAGAGGTAGAGCAGAACTTGAGGGTTGTTCTGAATTTACCAAAACTATAAACCACTTGTCTTACGAGTAGCTTTGGCCCATTCAGTGATTCTCATTATTATCCTTTCACTCTTTCCAGGACAAGTTGTAATTGCAAGTGTTACATGAAAATGCCGGGGAAATCAGCTGTTGTGTGGTAATCAAAAAATACAGCCCTGGGAAAACTAACGCAAGTTTTTTGGCATATTCCTTACCTTAAAAAACTTCAAAAAGCCCCTTGGTGAATATATTCAGGATCCACTATTTTACAGAAGGGAGGAGACCCTTATTTAGGATGGGGGCCTCCAGAAGGGTAGCCTGTGATCCAGTGTGGTCAACCCTAACTGCTCCTCTCACCTGGATGATCTGGCTCTGCCAGAGCCCACTGTCCCTGCTTCATTATCTAGGTGGGTATTTTCCAGTGACTGTGGACGATGGCATCTGAGGTAAGTTAATCTTGCAACATTGCATGTACGAATTAGCACAAAGAAAATACCTCATACTAATTTATATGTTCTGAAACAAAATTAACAAGTCAAAACTCATGGCCCGTAAAACATTCGAGGTCCAAGGAGCAGATACTGCTACTTTTCACTCCCTGCATAAGAACTGTCAGCACTTAGCATGGATCTGCTTATTGATTTCAACAATAAGGAAGATTAAGTACTGAGTTTGTTCTGGGTCATTTCAGTCCACCAAGGCAAATTCTGATTGCCCACCAGGCCACAAAGCTGCCTTGACAAATCGCACGCCTGAAGGTATAAAAGTATTCATCTTGAAAGTAATGTAAAATTATGCCTGTGCAACTGAACTTCTGTAAATTATGTCTTAACAAACTGACTTTCAGGATAGAGTTGTACACGTTCCTAGGTCTTTAACCTTCTTTGAGGATGGGAAGCTTCATTTCACATTCACATTTTCCACCTCTGTGGAGACTGGGCTTAAAAAGAAAATATATTCATAGGGTAAGAGAATTCCATGCACAAGTCATTAGTGTGTGGGAGGCTGAGGAAAACGGAAAATAACACACAGAGCCAGGCCAAAAAAAATTATCTTCTTTCAGAGGCAAAATTTAGTAGTAAAAAGTTAATACAACTTTAAGATTATCTTTTCTTTCCTGGTTGAATATTAGAGCAAGAATAAATATTAATATGTAAAGTCAAATTATTACATAAATTTGCAGTGCATTTACGTTCTTACTCTGACTTCATTTCATATTTCTATTCTCCTACTATTTCGAAGTGCACGTGGCCCAAAATTACCACAGGGTGAAAATCAGTAACGATATTGCTTTTAACTTTCACTGCACCATTTCCTGGTGAACCCTAAAGCTCTTCAGAAACAATTCCATTAGTTTTACAACACGACTGTGGTTTTGTTTCGACCTCTGAAAACAGGCAGGTGTACTAAAAGGGGCTGGTTTACTAAAAGGGGCTCAAAGATTTCTACTGCCCTCCGTTAGCACTGCTTGGAGTTGCAGCTGGGTGCAACTCTCTTGTAGCTTCCCCTTCTCTTCCCCCACCAGAACAGTAGCTCTATCTACAGAAAATTAAACATTGCTGCTACAGTCATATAGCGAAATTTCTGACAAAAATAAAGACACGAGTAATATTAAGTTGCACTAAAAAATGCAACTTCCTAATGACATAAGTGCATCCATCTAAAAGCAGCCACAATCTTAGGTAACGTGCAAGAGGCAGGCCTTCAAAGAGTTAATGGGTGTGCGTTATCCTTGCTGCTGCAAAATGGAGTTACATGTGTGCAGAAAGGGGAGAACAGATCCCTCACTGTTTTTCATTTTTTGGATGTGGAGAGTTATATTTCATGGGGGATGAAAAACAAATAAATTTTACTTTAGGAACCCTTCTGTTTTACTTGTGCTATCACTAGTGTTGGCTGTCTCATAGACTGTAGAAAAAAATGATTAAACAGGAGAATACCAAATACTTTGCTTGAAATGCAAGACAAATAAATATGTGACAAGGGCATTTTCATTGTTCTCTAAAATATGAGCTTACGATGGCACTGAGTATGAAAAGTTTACCTTACACATACCCGCTCTCCAGGCAGCTTCACCTACCTGTCCCCAAAATCCCCTCATTCCCATGACACATGAAGAAGCCCGTAATTTGATGTAAGCTTGTTTTTCTTCTACTCCCCCTCCCCTCCTCAGAGTCTGCATTACCTGCCACAATTCAGCTCAAAAATTCTTTTCCTGCCGTAATGGCTTGACAGTTATGGGCCAACAAGGAACTATTTTCCTCTCTTCTACCGCTGTATTCAGAACAACTTATTTCTTTTGCAGGAATAGAAGCTGTGCTTTGGAGGATTCACCACTCCAGACCTCTGAAAGAGGTCCATAACTCTACTCTTTTCTCTGCCAGAGAATGAAGTGCGGCGCCGCTTTGTAGAAGAAAGGTTTCCCGCCTTGATCGCTGCTTTTCTGTGGCAGCTACTCACTTTTTCCTTGACACGCAGCATCTTCTGTCCTCTGAGAAATGCCCCTCTGAAGGCCTTTTGTACTGTTCACCAAGGGAACAAGCATCTCTCTCTCTCTCCCTTTCCACCATTACCATCCCACAACTAGATCTCTATATATGATTTTTTCCAGATTTTAAGACAGGCAGATGAACTTTTAAGCAGTCTATTGAGATATTTTGTAGAGTGAAAAGAGCTTTTTTGCTGGTAAAAGCATCGGTCAGTAGGATACAGTCCACTCAGCTACTCCCATAATTTAGACTCATGTTTTGCTTTTACTTTTCAATAATGCTAAGTATGGTTTTGCTTAGTACTATTAACTTTCTGAAGAATGAGGTTTGAAAAGAATATGAAAGATGGACAATAAAATTCGTGATCCTCGGTATGACTTAAGGAATATTGGCAAAATTGACTCAGTGGGCAAATCCTGATCAAAGGAAATGGAAGTGAGCAGTGGGTGATCACGCTGCAGCACAATCCCCTTCAAGCACCCTCTGTGGTGCTTCATTTTAGATGGATTTTATAATAATTTACTGCCTGTCTCCTTTCACCGTAAAATACAACAGAAATGAAAAATAGGGCAAGATCTCATGCTTGCTTATTTTTGGAAGTTTTGTATCAAGTCTCATGGAACCAATAGTAACTTTGCAACAGATCAAGCACGGAGTGAAGTGACGTACAAGATGAACTGGTAGGTTCTCCTATAATTAGATTTAGCATTTTCCTTCAAGGAGGATTCCTGTAATTTTTTTCTGAGAAGCTCAAATGACACTGTTTCCAGCAGGCTTTCAAAATTCAGACAGAGAAGCGTCCTTTCTTTATCTCATGAAATTCCATCCAGGTTTGGCCATGCTGCACATTTTTCAAGACGCATTTTACCTTCTCATGCTTCCCTCCTCAAGGGTATGTGACGGCCTACAAGAAGCACCTTTAAACAAAACAGCCTTGATATGTACGACTGACACCCCATGAAAGCTGCGCAAGCTGCAGCAGAAAGACCTAGGAGTTGGAGCTAGAGCGAGACTGGAAAGGGGAGGAAGAAGACTTACTCAAATATCTGTATCTGTGACTACCCAGACCTGTCAGAGACCCAGCTCCCCTTCTGGGGCACAGGATGGGACAAGATCTCCCATTTGAAAGAGTGGGGAGGCAGGGGCACACAGCCAGGGCTCTCTGGTCCTCCGCCTCTTCCCTCAGCCTCTTAGGACACAGGACTGGAGCCCACTCTTGTTTCCTCAGGGTGGAAGATGGGGTAAGGAGAGGACCGTAGAGCTGCTCAGCAGCAATTGCTACCCCACGAGCCCAGCTGTGCACCTCACGTCCTTAGCATGGGAGGGCTATGGAAAAAGCAGGCACAAATGAGACATCAGCATGCAGAAGGACACCTCATTGGCATCCCCAAGCTGCCTAAAGGAAGGACAGCCAGCGACCTAGGTGTGATATCCCAGCTGGCCCCACCAGACCCCACCACACTGATGATTCATTGCACCACGCATGACCTCCTCCACTTTGCAAGAAATAGAAAGGCTGTGGAAGGGAGAAAGTTGCAAAGAACATGGGAGAGTTTACTAAGTCTAAGCGGCAGGAGAGTTCCAGAGAGGGTGGCCCAAGCAGTACAGCCCAACCATCCTGCCAGGGGAATTCGGTTGTTGCTAATGCTTTACATGGGATGCAAATCGTTTCTGCGAAAATATAAGGCAAAGCATTAGCTTATGAGCTTACACAGAGATGAAAGACTGTTTCATTACATTTTTTACATAGCAGGCATACGTAAGCAGCGGAGATCAAGCAGAAACATTTATTTTGTTATCATTATTTTATCTTCGTTGGTCTGTGACCCCAGTCAGCAAACTTTGTTTAAGGAAGTCTGAGCGAACAGGGTCTGTTTCCTATAAACTAATCTCACTTCTTCCTGGTCTGGCTTACATTCAGCTCTTTCTGTAACTCCATACCGAGCTCTGAGACAGAATGTTGTTTACAAATAATTTGAGATAAAACATAAGCCTCTAGGTCTTCGCTCAGCTAGTTATTTTAAAATATCTCCTGGTTTAGATTTTACGGTCCTTCGTTCTCTTATTTCCTGCACATACATCACCCTTTGTATTTTTCTGATGTGAAGGCTCACCTTGCCTGCAGTTTCTATGTAAACCGTCTTTGTAGTGCTTAGATGTAGACCATTCTAAACCCTAATGTCCTAGAATAGAAATATAAGGATTATTTGTTGTGGGATATCAATCTAGTGAATACCATGCATTATCCCTAATTTCTTTTATCTATGGAAGATAATCATGTAGGATTAAAGATTAAAAACAGTTTGAACAGATAACTACTTTGATAATATTTATAACTTCATTCTGAAAATCAGAAAAGACATAGTACTTTCAGGACAAATATGTCTTTAGAATGAAATCATAAAACAGTTGAAGTATTTCATATAAAATTTAATGGTAAGGTTTGCATATGTATGCATGTGATGCACTTATAAATGTGAACTTGGGCCAGTAATATAGCTGCTGCTGATCTTTGTACAGATAAACAGAAATATAACCCAGTAGTGACTTCTTACATGGTAGTTGTCCTTTTCTTTGAGGAGATCTTTTACTGTTTGTTTTCAGCCATGAAATGGTGTACAGAAATAGAAGTACAGTCTTTGTTTAGCAGTGAAAGGTGATAAGTAATTAATACTTGACTGAAATCCGTAGACCAAGTCCCACTGGCTCCAACAGAAGAGTTGGGGCTTCTGTGAATTTATGTTATTTGTACTTGATATTCCTATTTTTCAGGAAAAACTAAGGAAGTCCTGCCTATGCTAAGACAAGTAGGAATTTGAAAACTGACTCAGGTACATTGTATCTGTGGTTTTACTTTAAAAATTATTTTTAAAGGACTCAAGTCAATGCAATCCATAGAACTATAGCGACAGTACAGCTTAATAGACACGATTCACCTAAAATTTTTCTCTTCTGCTTCATTCTGAAGGCCTTTCAAGACAAAAAGTATTAGAAGTGAAGTGAATGATAAAAAATAAAACTCCTAACCACTCTCTTTCCTTACCCTTTTTTTGTTGATGGATTTTTATTCTGAGAATATAATAGTAGCAGCAATGTTGGATACATAAAATTTAGGATCATAGTTTGTCTCTTAATAGAAGTTGCTGTCACCTGTGAGATAATTAATATAAAATTTTGTAACAGCTTGACTCAGCTATAACTATCTGAATAGAAATTTTTCAGTGACTTGATACTCTGGTCATACAATGCCAGACAAATAGGGAGAGTTTCTAAATGTATTTATAGTACAGTCTTAGGTGGATAAGAACTAAATGATACACTACGTTATTTAGGATTACTAAAAGCCATAGGCTAAGTTTTTGGTGACACTCTAACACACCAAGTGCCAATCCCAAAAGTTTTCTGAAAGGAGGAGAACGGATAACAGCTTTGGACAAAATATAGCCATTTCATTCTACAGAAAGTTAAGTGGTCTTTTGAATTTAAATATTTCTATGCAACATGAGATTGACATTTTACCATATGAATCACTATAAAAAGTGCTTTCTGGAATTATTCTTGGTCCTCACTTTCTGGTAAAATACTTCAAAATAATAGGCAGTATTAAAAAAAAAAACCGTTATGAAACACTCTTAAACACTAGTATTGGAATTATATTGCATTGTGCCTTCAGTACACGTCAGAAAGATATACTGCACTGGACAGTTATTACAGAGGTATGAACTAAGTGCAACATGCAGACACTCCTACCAGCACATATCCTATAATAAAGGATTGTAAAAATAAACTGCTCCAATGCACCACCAATTGCTAGATCAAACAAACAAAAGAAAGGCAACAGAGAACAGCCCTCAGTTAAGTCTAAGGTACTGGCTCATATTGAATCATCAGTTAGAAGAGGTTTCAGGACAAGAAAGTAAAGTGATCAGGAACCAAGTGGTAGAATTAAAAAATAAAACTCAAATGAGAAATTACTGAACTTGTAACTCTGAAAGGTACCCAAAATTACCTTCTGTGTACACGGGAACAAAAGGGGACAATTACGATGCCTGCAAGGCAGAGGGAGGAAATCTGGTGAGCTGCAAAAGGGGTGATCTTCCAAGGTAATGTCAAATGCCTTTGGAGTCAGAGACGGACTTCACTTGAGGAGGGAGATGCCCAGAGCCAGAAGGGATCCTGACCAGGGCTTGTAGTAAGTGTGGGAAGTACTGCCTTTATAGGGTGAGAAAGAGACTCTTTTTTTTTAATCTTTTTCTCTCTGATCATAAAAAGGCAGAGGAAGCAGAGGGATTTTTGGCCCACAAGTTCCCATCTCCTTACTAAGCCTCACAGGTCGTACGAGAAGGCTGGAGGAACAGGGGTAATTGCTCTGCACACTCAGTCTTAGGATGCTCTGACCAGTGGTGGGATGCACTAAAAGCTGGTTTTAAAATCAAATAAAATGCATGTGGTCTCTTGGTCCTAAACAATATACTTGCAATTCTGATCTCCGTATGCTGTAAATTGGCTGAAAATTTAATGAAGAACGAAAATTAAAAAAAAAAAAAAAAAGCCCAAAAACCCAAACAGAAAACCAAAAGTGAGAACATATGTTAGTGTTCTGTTTTTTTTTTTAATGAGGAGGGAGATTATTAAGAGATTTGTAAAGGCAGCTGTTAGAACTTGTACTTTTTAGGTTATTCAGAATGAGAAAAGCAGTGAAACGACAAACTTTGTTAATGATGCAGAGCAAACTAATTACAGTGGAGAGCTAGGAGGCAATATTGTGTATGAAATTCCCTGTCAATAAATATAATGGTATGCATTATTAAAGAAATAAATCTAACTATAAGTGTTTAACAAAAGCCTCTATGATATCTGCTACCAATCAGGAAAAAAAACCCAAACTAAGAATCACTGTGACTGGGTGGCTGGTAATCTGAAACTGAATTTCAATTTCAGTGAAAATTAGAAAGTATGTAGCACAGCAGACAAAAGAGAGACTGAACATACAGTGGCATAATAATGTTTGCTAAGTTCTCATTATGCCATGAACTGAAAATTGTATGCAGTTATTGTCATTTCATCTCAGAAAGAGAAATGGAGCAGGAAAAAGTATAGCAAAAAACCAAGAGTATGAAAATTATGGTATAGCTTCTGCCTGAGGAGCCGTGAAGTAAGCTAAGATTTCCTGGGAAAGAGCGGATTTACAGCCATATAAAAAATCAATAGTATCATGAAGAAGGAGAACGTTTATTCATTGTGCCTCATACTACAGGAACTTGCAGAGGACCAAAGTAGAAATGGAAAGCAGAAATATTAAAACAGAAGTAAAATTTTTTTGTTTTTGCTTATGCATGTAAAGAAATGGAAACAATAATGTATAGTAAATATAAATCATACACTGCAAAAAGTTTGTGATTTCTGATACAAGACACATAAGATGTTCATCAAGCGATGTACCTGAAGTCATTCTTGTGACTTGATAAAGATTTCCTCTTTTCTGTGGGGATCAGTTTCATTATCCCTTTAGCAAGCTATTTCTTTTCTCCTTTATAGATTCTGACATGTGATATATGCTCATTACAGTTTACTGTCAGTGAAAACGTGTAATGCTGTTAAGGTTGTTAACATCCTTTCTTTAAAAGACATTTAACATGTTACAAGAATTGTGATACTGTCCAGCAGTATTATAAGATCTTAATATATTAGATGCCCCAAAGTATAAAGTGGGCAAGATGTTCATTCAGACACCCGAAGTCTTGCTAGTTTTGTGAAAATACTACTGATTCCTAAGATGAGAGCCCAGACTTTGTCAACACGCCTTAATTTATTGTTAGAAAACATAAAACAGCATGGAGATGCATTGTTTTCTATCCCCCCTCAAGAAGTAGCTGTGTTACCTGTGCTCACCATCACACAAAGAAATGCTTTTACTTGTAGCCAACAAGTAATTACAGTGGGTTTTAGCTTGGTTGCGTTTGTATTTGGTTCATTTCCAGTGCTGAGCCTCAGATCAAGTAAGCCTCTTCCTCAAGGATGAGAAAGGGGAAATGACGGGATCCGAACTGATCCAGAGCTATCCAGGCTTACTTAAGATCTACGTTACTTACACCCAAGTTAATTATCAAATCAAAATGAATTTAAAAGACAATTTAAAATAGCAAACTTCATATTTTTGTACTATTTTGCATTGATGAATATTCCATAAGACTGAGAAATACTATTTTTTCAAGCATTTATACTATAATTATACTAGTTTACTGTAATTTTGTTAATGGAATTTTAATATAGTAATAACCAGCATTAAACTCTTATTAGCTGTTATGATAATCAATCGCTTTCACCACAGCATCATTCCAGAGTGACAACAGCCATCGAATTTACAACTGCCCACTAGAAAGAGAAGAGGTTTTAAGCCAAAAAACATTTCTAGCATAGATTTTTTTCAGAAGAAAATCAGAGCCATGATATCTAGTAATTCTGATTTGTGAATCTGCTGGTCTTCAAAATGTAGCAGTCTGAAAGATATTATGCAATCTTAATTTCAACATAAAATAAATTGCTTATAGTATTGGAATGAAGAAAAGTAATCTAAGATGTTAAGAATTGGACTCGTGTTTTTGCACAGGTTTTTCCTTCCCAAAATTGAGATCTTCTATATGGAAAATTGATGGCCCTTACAATCCTCTCCCCAAATCTTTTCTCCTCTCTATACCCAGAGAATAGAAAAAAATAACATAGTTGGCAGATCTTTTACACTTCCTTTCTCACCCTCCCTTGACTGGAAACATCTTGAAAAGAAGACATGAAATGAGAAAAGGCCATCCCATAAGACACGGCAGTCCAGAAAACTCTGGCTATTATTTTTGGTCCTGAATTTGGATAATTTTTCCCAAACATCTTTTTTCACCACCCCCCCCACCCCCCCCAGGATTTTCTAGCTACAGGAGGTCCTTTTGAAAACAATATAAATTATCCAGATTATAATCCTGATGCCTTTTAGATTTAAGTTTCTAATATAGTGTTTCCATTTAGAGAAAAGTTGTTGGTGCTCGTTATATCCATGAGCTATGAAATCTGAGGCACTATAGACAATGACTTTTGGAAACCAGTCTGCTTACTGAATAGTAGAGGGCATAATTTCATTCCTGGCGCAAACAGGACTAAGAAGTATTTTTTACACTATTATGCATGTACTTTGTACATGAAGAGTTCAAAATGATTTTGTCCCATTGATAAAGATAAGTACTTTATCATCAAGAGTCTAGAAAGAATGACTACTGAGATGGCTGTTCTTTTTGGTAGGAATGAACCATTAAGTGTCACTTGGAAACCCATTTTGATGCACCTATAAAAAAGTACTGAAAGCAAACTGAGCAAGTATTTCTGGAATGTAGCTGTAGATGTGAAAAAGCAAAAACTACTCATAATGCCTGCTGTACCATGTATTTCTTTGAAACTTGAGACAAATAACATGTAGTGCACACTGAGTGTTTTGTAAATGCACTGGAGGACCCAGTTACATCCACTTCCTTCAAGAAAGGGAATGTAAAAATTTATTTCCCACGTTGATGAATTTTGGGGGAAAAAAGTCCACATCAGAACAAAACCTTGCCATTGACCATTATAATATTCTTATTTCAGAATTCAGGAAGCTTATCTTTCAAAGGACTTGTGTGCAGTGTGTTTGTATCTCAGCTCTTTATGCAGTTTCTCTCTGCCTCGATAGCAGTCATAATGCAAATATAACTGTTATAGCCATAGTCAACAGACCATCTCCACGGTATTTTCCAGAGACACCTCAATTCCAAACTCATCAGCTGGTCTGCTGATTTTGTGATGCTACTCTCCCATTCAGCATCTGTAGCCTGCCTGAAAAGACATACCCAGCCCTGGGAATTACTACTTCTGAGTACGTGAGTACAGTAAAAATAAAACTGATGACTCAAGCTCAGGCAGATGTCTTCCCTTGAACTGAAAACTAGTTCAGGTCTATTTTCTTTACTATCTACCAATACTCACATGACATGCAAAAGCTTTTTTTAAATCTTTAACTGTATATCCAATTAAGCTGACAGTGACTCAAGGTTTGTGAGTTGCCAGGAAGGCACTGACATCTACTGCACATACGTATTTAACAAAACTAAAATGTAGATTTGTCTCTGAAAGTGGAATTCTCCAAGTCCAGCTTCTGCCATAGAGGATACAACTCTTTGAGACCAGCTTTTCAATAAAAACTTCTTGTTTTAGTACATTGTTATTAAAAGCTGCCACTTTTCTCTGATGAAACAGCATTGTCTGAAGATAAACAATTCAAGTAAAATGAAAAGGGTTATCTGCCCCTTAGATGTAGACAAAAAGGTGTGCCGTGAATCCAACAGTACAACTTCCAGTGCATTGAGCCTCTCAAGAGTGCCCGGAAGGGGAGTGTTAAATGCACCAGACTGAACTTGTGAATTCAAAGCAAGCCTTCCTTGCCCATTACATGTCTGTGTCTTCCAGAAGAAAATTCACAAGGAGAAGAAAACAAGTTCATATTTTGTGACAATCTTAGCAAAGATGCTAATAATACAAAATTAAGGTTGTTGGATGCTCTTAAGTAAGTTGCAGTTATACAGCTGTAATAATGTAACCCCAGCTGCTTTGGCTAGGGAAATTTCTCACTTTCTCATCTTGCCTCTTCCATTTTCTGCTAGCTCCCTTAGCAGAACAAAACTTTGCAATAGTCCTCCATACTACTCCAGATTTTCCTCACTTCTCAGTCTAATGATATTTTCTTTTTGAATCTCACCCCTGACTCCCCTTATCCAAAGTGAAATTTTGGATCATGACGCCAACTTGCCACAAGTACCATGATGTTGAAGTTGGAATATTTATTTGTTTTAGCATTAGAAAGTATTTGTCATGGTTGAGATCTAGTGCAACAGACTATGAAAATCTCACTGATAAGACATGCCTATCACGGAAAGCTTAGAGCTGATAAAGAGTGAGCTAGAGGGTGGGAGAACCACTAGAGATTCAGAGTTGTTTAGAAACCTCCCTGAAGTTCAAGGGCATTTAGTCTTGACTTACTGGATTTTGACACAAGGTATAATAAAACAGCTAACAGGAAATACCACGAATCAGAGTAAGAAAAAGAAGAGCCCAAAGGGAAGTGAAGGCTAGAAGTTAAGTGTACATTGTATGACTTAAGTTGGTTTTCATGTAGATACATACAGCCTAAGGCAAACCTCTGTCTTTGTTCAGTGGCTGATGTACAATATGCCAGAGATAAAACTGCAGGCATTTCTAATTTCAACAGAAGTGATTTTCCTCATTCGTGAGAAACAAGCAATTATGGTAATAGTGGATTTGAAATCCTCCACCAACAGACTGTTCTTAAATAAGTAGTTGCTACAAACATCAACAACTATCAATGGTGAAATATGGACTACAGTCAGCAGCCCCAAAATGTATTCAAATTCATTATCGGTAATTACTTCCAAAAAAAGAATGTATCTATGTACATATATATACACATATACATATATAAAAAAATACACCTCTGTATAGAGCCAAGCTTAAAGTTCTTACTAAGTATTGTCACTGATCGCTGCCTTTGGAGAGATTTAAAACCCAAGTGGACGAGGCCCTGAGCAACCTAGTCTGGTTGGCCCCTCTTCGAGTGAGGGGATGGACCGGAGTCTCTCTCCTATTAGGAAGACAATCAAGATCCAGCCCTTCTGGAGATGTTATTACAGTTGCTCTTACCCCTGTGTATACTCCATTTTTTGTCTTTTTCCTTTTTCTTTTGTAAGAGGAACAGTACACCAACATAAAAAGCATCTTTTAATTTTTTCTCCAGACAAAAAACCAACAGAAAATAGAACCAGATGACAAAAAGAAAAGAAAGAAGAATACTCTAAGATATATTTCCTTTCTGAGAAAAGAGAAAACGGTTTGTAAGTTCTCATCCTCCTTCTGCTACTGCCCTCCTCAGGGAAGCTTTATATCAAAGAAGATACTTTTCCAAAATTTTTGCTAAGAACAACCGCTTCACACTTCTGAGAATTAAAAGAATAAAAATTAATTAACTTTTGAGATATATGAAAAAGCCAACATATGTCTATAGTTCACCACCTAAATGATAATTTAAAAATTGATTCTAAGGTCAGCAATTGAAAAGCATTACTATAAACCTTGCCTATCCAAAAACTGTCTACCGAAGCTGTTTTCTTTGCTTTTCATTTTCTTTTGGGAAGGAATCCATTTTTGTTTGTGTTGCAGAGATCTTAATTAATTAGGCCCAAACAGACAAACTTCTTTTGCTCAAGTGCTCTGATTATGGAATTTAACATGGAGGTCAACAGGTATAAAGTTCAAAAGAAAGTAAGTTTGCAGGCACATAAATCTAAGGTGACTGAAAACTATCGGAATAATCTCTATTATATGAATGTAATCACTTGTACTAATTTTCCTCAAGGCTGGAGACATTAATTCATGTTCTTAATTGTTAAAGGAGTAATCTTACATAACTATTTGGGCTATTTTCTTGTTTCAAATTAAGAACATTATCTTTCCTGAAGGAACAGAGCAAGGTTAAAAACTTAGATGCTTAGTACTAGATTGTATCCTTCACGTTTCCCAAGTTCATTATTGCTGTATCTCTATAAAATAATTTTAAGGGTTTTTTTTAGACAGTAAGCTTTCTGTGAATTCTTTTTCTTGAACAACAATATCTTGAAAAATAAAAGTGGGATACCATAATAGATAAGATAAACTACGTACAACCAGGAGTTGAATAGCAACAGTGATTTGTCTCCAGGATTTTTAAATAAACCTCCTAAATGAAAAAGGCGGGCAACTATCTCTTACATTTTTTTATAGTCTGTTAGAAACTCTAGAGTTAAATGAGAAATACTTTCTGGGTTCTAGTCTGTTGTCTACCCCATAGTCCAATTGTCTCAGGTGTCCAGTATTTTCATCTGCAAGTGAGGTCAGATGGGGTCATTACACCCTTTAAAGACCAGAAGACAGTGCTTCAGAAGAAGGTACCTCTTGATGAGGAATAATTGTTTGTATTATTTGATATTTTCTCATCAGTTTAACTAGAGTACTCATTAATACTAAGTAGGTCCACGCATACTTTCAAGAGCAAGTGTGGGAATACAGTGCAGTAAAAGGCACTAACGCTAAATCCCTTGAGACATCAAAGTTCCAGCACAAGATTTCATGGGAGTGACGCAGACTCAGCCATTCAGATTGCTTTCAACTTCTCAGTCCCACCATCAACCTACCACAGCTCTCCCAGCTCAGGGCACCGAACCGGAGAAGGCTTTCCATAAGCGAACGAGTGATGGTGACTTTAAAATTCACCCGAGGATGTACCCAGGGATGACCTGCTGCCTACCAGCTGTTCCCGGTCCCCTTCTGACCCATGCCCTTAACAACCAGCTGCCACTTCTGACCAGCACGAGGAACTTTCTTCCATTCGAATGGCTGTAAAGCGTACAATTCTCAATCTATTGCTATTGATATTTGACCCCATTCTGGAGTATTTGCTGGTCTGTCAAGTCCTTTCACACCACAGAGTCACTTCATTACTCACCAATCATTTTGAAAAAATATTCGGTGAAGACACAGTTTAAAAATTCTTAAATATGTGAACAGAAGGTTCCTGCTTAGTTACTAATCTGGCCAATTTCTATATGGAGCCTTAAGGATGCACATAAGCAAGAATCTCTCATATTACTTATAAGCAACAACTGTCCTCTTAGGTTTTCAGAATGACAAAGGATACTATATTGCCTGCCATGAAAAATGCTTCTGATGTCCATAACAATTTAATAAATTATCACTTTAAGTAAAACGGCAGCAGCTCCATTCACGCCTCAGTTAAATGTCACATTTTTTCCCTGAACTGCTTAGCAGCAGATTATTGTTAGTTTTAATAGTTCAGCATTTACTAGGTGAAGAAAAAGACTGAATAAATTCATACAACTTCACAGAAAATTACCGTCAGCTGACATTTTCTGAATCTTGCTTTCAATCTTCCAAATGCTTGTACAGCACACCCCAAACTGCATATCTAATCATAGGTTACTAAAAATAACCTAATTTAGCTAATGCCAAGAAATAAACCTTGGGATTTCATATGTAGACTGTACACATTTAAGACTGTGTTGTCAGTTATACCACAAACTTCATCTAGGACTAAGAAAAAGCTAGAGCCCAAGCCCAGCAGAGGTATAGCTGATATATCTCCCTAAAACTCTCTGCATCATCACTGCTAGAGCGGAGGGAAGGGAGGGGAAGGTGGGGGGAGAGAAAAAACATAGCCCTAAATGCCCTCCCTGTTGGCAAATGAGGTGAAAAAAGAAATCATTCACACATCAAGCTTTGCTATTTAATGTCCATTAAAAAATATGCAAGCAAGACCATGCAGCTCTATTTATATATGAATACAAATACTCAAAGTTCAGCATATCAAGCATATTTTTAAAAGATGCAGAAAAATGCACAACAAGAGTTTGTTATAGATCTGACACATTTTGATAAACAGGATTGGCTTAGTCTACAACTAAATCTACATTTTTTAATGATTATTATTTTTTCTTTACCTCCAGTTTTAGTGCTGAGATCCTGAAAGCAGAAAGATCCAATGCTGGGTACTGATTGTTTCTTTGATGATTTTTCTTTTCCTTCCTTTTTTTAAAAAAAAAAAATTATTATCTGATGGTTTAAAGTACGGAAATCTTCCAAGACAGCTTTACCTAGATGAAGTGAATCTGGAGTTCGGACATAACCTCCCTAAAACCATTGGTCAATAAAAGAAAAAAAACCACAAAAAACCCACACCGCAAACCAAAACGAAGAAGCAAACAAACAAACAAAAGATCCCAGTCCCGGTTAGCTCCTGCTAGCATAAAAGTTCCGATTTCGTTACTGAGCTCATTGCTCTGTTCTCAGCAGCTTGGCTCAATGCGTGAGCCTAACGAAAACACCCTCTGCAGCTGGAGGGAGCCTTCACTGAGCAACGAGCCTGTCAAGATTTTCCCAGTGACTTCTGTCTCCTAAATTCAGACTGATGCTTTGTGAGAGGGGCCTCAACAACCAGGCCCAGATTGCCTGAAAAGTATTTCCTGCCTTTGAGAGAGAGGGAGAGGGAGACGGAGAGCGAGCCTGCCTGCGCCGGGGAGAGGAGAGCGCGCAGAGACGGGGAGGGGGGGGAAGAAAAAAGACCACAAGACTGAGTATACCAAGACGTTCAGCTTAATACGCGGCTGAGCTATTTCTGTCAAATGGGAAAATCTGTGCTGCAGTTGCATAAAGCAAAACTGTTTTCAAACCCCTCCCTCCCTCCTTTTTTTCATTGAAAAAATATTTTATACATCTCTCACGTTTGCGCAAAGATATTTGTTTTCCAGAACAATGGGAGAACTTCTCCAAAAGACCTGGTCTTTGGCACCAGATAGTGAGAAACAGGCAGAGAAAAACATGGTCTAAATTCAATTAACACACCGCTTTGACAAAGGGTCTAGTGCTATTCTGACCAGTAAATATACCCAGTTAGATACCATTTATACGCGTATGCAAAAATGGTAATCCTACTCGAGAGAATAAGCTGGATCTCAGAAAATGAATGCTACAGTTTAAACACAGTCTTATTTTAGGCGGTGGTATAAGTTGCTTTACCTCTTCTGAGAATCCTCCAGAGTCACACAAATCCAGCTCTGCTAAAGCAAAAGGACAGACTCCATCTTGATCATATTAGTATTTTGCTGACATAAAACACTTGTAACTACTTTGTTCCAGTTTGACAGGGTGCCTGAATCACGTCTCCAGAGTAACCCACAGCATCTACATCCTTTGCTCCACACAAATTTAGCGAATATCTTCTGTTTATCTTTTCTGCTTTCTTCTGCCTCCTCTGAATGACTTCCTCTTAGCTGTTCCAGCCTGGGAACTTGGATTACCATTTGGTTTTGATTAAAACCAGGCGGACTGCTCTGTAGAAGTTTGAGGGTGTGCTAATGGAAATGACTAGTATGCCTTTAGAGTATCTATTAATAAAAATATTAGCTATTCATGTAACAAATTCTCCTAATAAACACATGCAAAAAACATTTTTGGTCACTGGTCTGACATTTAGGTGAAATAGCTTACTAAACTTGTATTTCATTTAATTCAATGTGAACCATAATGGTAATGACCATGTGTATGATTTCCAAGCTACAAGGTGAAGCCAACTCTTTTTTAATTTTTCTTTAAAGTAATGAAGAACTGTTCTTGCTAAGGTTAATTGCCTTCCCAGGTGGGTTGGCCATACATCATTTACCTTCTGACAACCCCTTCAGCTGATGCAAACCCTCTTTATTAATGAATGACTTTACTGTTACTGACCAGGTTATTGATTGGGATCTTTGGCCATTGGCTGGCCTTCAGAGGGAGCTACAGAGATGCAGAGGTAAGACACCACATACATGACGCTCCACAAAAGAGTGGCTGGATGTTTAGTGACCAGAAAGACTCCATTCAGCAGGCCTACCGCTACTGGGACAGCATATTTATTCTGAAAGGAGATAGGAAACCTTCATAACTGCTAACTCCTGATCTATGAGCTTTCTGCCAGCCTCCAACAACTGCCTTTTGACTGTTTATATAATGCCTTCATTAGCTCCAGTGAGTCTTCTTGAGGGCATTTCTTTAGTCAAAGAAAAGCCAGCCCTGTAGGGCTGTCTCCTGCTCCCACTAATATGGTCGTATCTGGAGCTAATTTGTTAAGCTTTAGTTCCTCAGCATGTGGAACTTTGTGCTAAAGTCTGCTAAATTTGCCGAATGTGGTCTTCATTGTCGTACATGTAATTTTATATATGTATTTTTCAGCCTTAAAATTACAGTATTAACTTTAAAAGTCATTTGCAAAACTATGCAGGCCCAAATGGAAGTGGGTTTGAAATTTTTCCCAGTAGCTTTCATGTACATGGAGAGTGGAGGTAGACAACCTTAAGTGGAATGACTTACCAGCCTAACCTCTGCATCTTCAAAGACAGAGGTCTTTGAAGCCCATAAAAGGAAATGGCATATGTGGTGGTAAAGTCTGAACAGCCAGAAGTGCAACCCCAGAGGTAAATAACTTTTCAGAAATATTTTTAACTATATTTGGCTAGCCTGGGATCCAAATGCATTAGTTTTACTCTACTGTAGAGTGTGATTTATACTATTTTCCTGAATGATTTCCAGTTTGGAATTAATTGAATAAATTACAGGTTGCAAAGAGACACATTTTATTTGCAAAATTATGCAATTGCATAAATTTGACATTTTGAAACTTCTTTTTATGGGAATCAAAATAAAACAATAAGTCTTTAGTTTCCTTACAGTCAACATAGGCTAAGAATGTTTTAATAATACCAAAAAAGTGATGAAAATTTAAAACACACTGTTCAAAAAAAAAAGAACCCCAGATATTTCAAGACAGAATTTTATTCTTCTTCAGTTAAACTTCACTTAATGTTCCATCAGGCAGCTTTGATTTTAGTCATATAGGGTGTGTTTTTTGCTGAAGCTGGTCACAGGAATAGAACAGAATAAAAAATATGCAAGTGAGCACAAATTTGAAAGTTATGAAATTAGTAGAACACGGTCTGCTCTGCGAAACAGTTTCACAAAGACAACTTGCTTTCAAATATTCTAACTCTTGATGAATAACTAAAAAAATAAAAGAAAGACATCATAGACAATGCCGGTACATATCCTGTCTGTTTAAGAAAACTGGGGACAGACTGTCTCCTATATATCTTTTCCTGCTATCACATCTACAGAAAGGAGGGGAATAAAAAGAGTTTGAATACTTAGTCTAAGTTGCTTTAATAAAACTTTACAATGATAACAATAAAAAAAGCATATAGCAGTATTTTGTGGTGAAGAGGGAAAAGAAAGGACATGTGAAATCAGAACATCTATGTCTGAAAATCTTAGTAATTCTGTTATGTCTTAGGCAATAGATACAAATGAAGAAAATTAAATAGAGGAGTGGAGGAGTGATGAGAAACAAGGCAATTCGCTATTGAGACAAGTTAATAGCACTGCTGTACTTCATATGCAGTGATAAAATTCTCTTCATTTGCAGACAGCCTGAGTACTCTAAAATGTTAGAATTTAGCTCCTTGCTACTACTGACTTTAAAACATACACAAAGATTTTTGTTGTTGTTACCTCTCTAATTCAGAAAATCACATGGCTGAAAGCTAGGCCATAGAAATCAGGTATTCAGGCAACTCTACTTTATTTAGGTAATGTTAGATGAAGAATTCTAATATTCAATTATTATTACAACTATATTTTATTTCTAAAATAATTAGGAAATGAGAATAATGTAGAAATATATCATATCAATAACATTATTTATCTATAGATATAAAATATTTTTGTTATACAAGTATAAGCTGAGTACACTCCATAACATATTATGGAAAGCGAAACTAATAATATACTATTTATAGGAACTTGTGTAAAATGAACTATGAAAACAATTTAAAAAATGAGAAAAAATGCAAAATATTCAAGCAATTTCTGTGGTAGCTGTACACATGTTTTAGTATGAAGCAGATATGGATATATTCAGCCAGTCTTTCTTTGAAGATGTGATTGCTCTTTATAGACCTAGAACTACACATGGTTGTAGGGCTCTTCCCTAACTCTGTTCTTGCTTAGTCATCTCCCTACATAAATCAACGAGAATTTGTCCAGATCATGCAGCTGGTTTGTAGAAAATCATTAACAGACAATATAGCTATGGTTTATTGCACACAAAATTCAAACTTCTTCAATGAAACTGAATCACCGGGGTTTGCAGATTGATCCAATCTGTTTTCATGCTTAAAAAGCAATCCCTAGGAGAAAGTAACATATATTTGAAAAAAACAAAAAAGAAAAGAAAAAAAAGAAAAGATCAGCACCTGACATCTTACTCTTATTTGCCTTAAGCAATAGAAGTTGCCGTATGCCTCTTGGAAATACATGAAAGTTTTTTCTGACACCCTGCTTTTTTTTTTTTCTTATGAAGTATAGTTAAACTTGATATATTTCACTTAATGACTGAAGAAGAAGAAAAAAATCTATTTTGTTCAAATATACGTGGAAACTGCTGAAAGTAAAGCAAGACAGAGGCAGACATCTCTGTTTTTTTCAACCATCTTCAAAATTTCTATACTTGCTTTTGCTTCATGGAAAAATTACCTGATTTCATAAAGTATTCCATACTTTTGCATCTGATACTGTATCAAATATATTCTTTTGATCATGCCAAGGCATTTGGAAATTTTGGATTTGATGAATTCATTATGGATAAAACACAAGAGGGGGCAAGGGAAAGAAAGGGAAAGAAGTGTTCATCAGACATCCCCAGTGCATTGGACTAAAGTATAAATATGTTGCATGAAGAAGTCCAAAAAAGGCTCTTTACAATTTCCCAGTTCGAATAAATGTACAAATGGCTATTTCATCAAAATAACACTCCTTTGAATATGTTAAGGCTACATCTACATGCAAATCTCTTCACTGCCAAGAGTTTATGAACAGGATACATTTGGACCTACTTGAGAAATGTCCTCATCAGACTTTAGAGAGACACTTTGCAGGACTCAGACTCGCTAGGAGAAGCAACAATATCTGTGTGTATCACTATGAGAAATAATGCACCATTTATAAAAAAATACCAGCTAAAAACAATTCCTAATAAACTGTTCATTTGGAATTTGCTGATCAGATTTCTGCAGTTTGGAATATTGAAATCTAACTGTGAAAAACATCAATAATTTAGACAGAAATATTTAGATCATTATTTAAATGCCATTAGTCTTGCGTGTGCTTATATACCTTCCTGTTCTCAGTGACACGTTACCAAAGACTGACATTAAGCCATCAAAAGGAAAGAAGAAAGTTAAGGCTATTTTTTGTTACTTATTTAAAGATCCTAATTTTTCCAGAGAAGGTAAACTCTGAAAACTGAAGCCGCTCCTGAGGCAGGCACAAGCACCAAAATACTATGCCAAATGAGGATATATTGATATTAAAAGTATGAAATTAATTCCCGAACGGGTAGATGAGAACCCTTATGCAGATTACCTATTTCTAGTACTGTTTGTTCTATTTCCTGTTTAGGACTTTTTGATGATCCAAATTCAGGTTTGAATGATCAAAAGAAGATTTTTATTTATAATGTACTAAGCTATTTAAAGTGTGTTTATCAGAGTTGTTTACCTTTTCAGTTGTTAGCCATTGTTCCAAAAAAATCTCACTCCTTTACAAGCTTAAAATATTGGTAGGCATTTCTGTGTTAATATTTTAAAAACTTTTCTTCATTAATTTTCACGAGAAATCCGTTCAGGCTACTGTATTTTAGCAGGATGAAGCATTCTGGAAACATGAAATGTGGATGCAATTCAAAGTCCTAAGGGCAACAAAACTTTCCTTGAATTAGCTCTCAAGCATACCTGTTAGAGGACACACTGGTTGACAAACACACCTTTGCTTGTGTTGGCAAACTAGTGACAAAACCTGTAAGAGTACAATTACTGCAATCTACAGCTTCAGGGTTCCAGATAACACTGAAGTTCAGCAAGACGTTGCAAAGCGATTTGGTCGATGCTGTTACACAAAGAAGTAAACTGAAGTTAAACCACAGCTTCAAGAGCTAATTGAAGAATAAGTGGTTCCAGTCTCACTAGAATATGCTATCCAGATTCTGGCCTTGCTTCTACCTTTGAGTAATCAATCAGCTTATCTGTCATAACTTGGCAAGAAACTCAGAAAGCTGCATATTGCTGAACTATATCTTACATTTCCTGTTGTGAAGACTCTGTATCTTCTATTCTGGGAGTGTATTTCAAACAATTATTAATTTTTAAATCAAGCCCCTGTGAAGCCAATTTTTGTTTCTAAGACCACAAATTTCAAGCAAAAGTAAAGCACAAAGGTGAGAGTAACTGCCTTCTGTTTTCAAGTACTGTACAAAGGTATTGTGGTTACAAGATGAGTTAAAAATAGTTGCATGGGTGTAGATGGTGTATTTTATTTCCAGAGAGCTGACAGGCACTGATAACGCAGGATACATGCTTACATTTGGTAAATATTAAGGATAGTGCCATTAAATATTGAGTATGATTAGAAAATAAGCAGTGAGGTTCTTCAGCAGTCCTCAGCTCTCAGTGAAGACAATTCTTTCCTTAAATCTCATTTCTATGAATGTTCTTGGAAGGACATTGAAGTACACTTACATGAAAAGACACGTTTTGTTGCTGTTATTGTTCTGGTGATAGGATCAAAATAGCTGCACTAAACTCGGGGGAGATACTTCAGTTTACATCAGTTGAGTACGCAGTCTGTTTGTTCCAGATTTTTGCAAGCTATTTGGATTCATTCTTCCTAAATTGCTTTCAGACCTGTGGAACAACATAGTCTCTCAATGGCTGTGTCTGTTCAGCATAGCCTACATAAGACCTTTTAGACCTAGAGTCATTCAATCATTTAGGCTGAAAAAGACCCTTAAGATCACCAAGTCCAACCATAAACCTAACACTGGCAAGTCCATCGCTAAACCACACCATGAAGTGCCACATCTACATGACTTCTAAATACCTCCAGGGATGGTGACTCAACCATTTCCCTGGACAGCCTGTTCCAGCTCTTGGTAACCCTTTCAGCAAAAAAATTTTTCCTTATATCCAATCTAAACCTCCCCTGGGACAACTTGAGGCCGTTTCCTCTCATCCTCTACTGGTTTGTTGTTTTGTCTCTGTATTTACATTTACTGTTAATTATTTTACTTTTGTCCACCTATTCAAACTGGAATCTGAGAACAAACTGGAATCCACTTCCTAACCCCCCTTTCTGTGGTTGGATGCATAAGAACATTTGATAACATCCAGGAGCTTATTGTTCTCTTTCTTTGTAATAACATGAAAGTGTGCTGCAGGTGAACTGAGCAACACAGAGTCCTCTGCCCAACTTCTGGGACTGCTTGCAGTAAGAACCTATGGCAGGGGACTTGGTCCCAGGGATTAATCTAAAAAAAGTTACCCGAGTACCAAAAGAACTTAACAAGTACAGGAAATGCTCAGCACAAAATGTTAGATACCATTAGGTCAAATTCAGTTCAGACAGGTGTGTTTCAGCAGCGCTATTTAGTTCCAGGAGAAAAAAAATCTACGTTAGTAAAATTATTACATGGCTATGTCTAAAGAGAGTGGACAAGAGTACTGAACTCTTCAACAGCCTGTAGACTGTTTGCAAAAGAGCACATTATGAACACAAAAGTAAAAACACTCTATATTCAATTGTTATTGCTGCTTTTGTTTTTCTTACTCAGCACAAAGGCACAAAATTCTTGTGCTGTCACTGTTCATAGTATTGTCTTCTGATGATGTTAACCATATCTTCTGCAAAGTTTTCTACAGGAATTTTAAGGCTAATAAAACCACACAGCTATTTCCAGAAAGAACTAGGAATTTATGGGCTATCACCTTTATGCATAATTCTGTCCCTTAATCTCATCATTGTCAATGAATAATTGCCGAAAATACTAAACTTTTTTCTGTCTGTTTCCAACTTCATGTGTGACTCAATGAAGTATCAAACACTGAGAAAGGAGGTTATAACTGCAATGTATAACAAAGGCCATTTCTATTCAGTTACTGCATGTTAAACTATGTGCACATTTAACAATGAAACAAGTATCTTGGTGATAGTTATTAGCAAGAGACTATGACAAACTAGTAATTTCATTCCATTATTAATTTTGTATCAGAGCTTAAAAATCAGAAAGTTATAAACAAGAAGTGATAAAAATTAGTTTAAAGTACATATATCAAGTCTCCTGCTCATAATGGTCTATCTGCAACCACCTATTAAGTTTGTATGCTGCAGACACTCCAAACCACTTGACAGACTGAGGGACGGAGAGCTGAGGACAACCATGGGAAGTACACTTAAGATCACTTCTGTCTATATCTTAGCTCAAGGGTTGTCCAGTTAGGTTAGGTTATGTGGAGGATGGCCAATGAACTCCGTCTTCCAGAAATCTTAAAATATTTATCACTTCAGTAGCGCTGGTAGAGAGAACATTATGCAAGCCTACCTATGTCTGCAGAAATGTACATTTTATTTGAATGTCTAGGGAGCACTTTCCTGCCATTGAAGTTGTACCAAATATGCCATTAATAAAAGCAGAAATGTGTTGTACTACCTTATCTGTGGCTTCAGTAATGTTAATCTACTTTCCAGATTAGTTCTCAGTCCAGTGAAGGTCATGATTTTAGGATGCACACCTAGCTGAATATGCGGTGCTATTGTCAGTTTTCATCCTATAGAGCATAAAATGGCAAGGCCCTGTTTGTTTTGCATTTGGATATGTACACACTGTTTAATATTTCTACAGAATTTATAAAGTTTGTGCAAACTCTGCCTTTATTTTCTCTTTTGCAAAATACTGTAAAAATTTGCTCTTTCAGTACCACATTTCAATTCATTCCATTAGTAATCCGTTTCATCTTCAGAGTCAACAAGAAAATACTTACAGTGGTACTGTGTGTGTTCCTAAAACAAACCAAGCAAGGCTGTTTGTCTGTTTCCTGAGAAAATACTTGGGAGACATAAATATAATTATCACTGTTTTCTTGTAGAAACCACCGATTACTCAAAATAAATTCAGACTTCACAAACAATAGGGAATTATTGGATTGCTTCAGACAGATTCCTTCCTTCCTGGTGTCATTTTATTGAGTGTCATTAACCTTAGCTGTGCTGTGCTGCCTTCAAGCAATTTGCATAATCATTAGAAGAAATAGATTATTTGATTAGTGGTCATTTACATGGCACTATAAACCATCATAGATGATGACTGGACAATCAACCTATACAAAACACAGCATTCATTCAGCAAAAAAATTGTACGTTTTGAATACAGCAAGAACTGTATGGGTACATCCAGTGAGAGATCCAGGCTTCCAAAGGATAAACTTACATTCCAGAAATACATTTTATTTGGGCCAAATGCATTCATAGCTTCAATGTATTTATAGCTTTTAATGCTGTCCTGATGGCATCAAATTTAGTAGTTACTGCCTCAAAGATGAAGATATCTGTCTTTTTTAGAGAAAGACCAGGATGAAACCCAAAGGAATGAATTATATCTTTGGCAGAGAAAAATCCTTCTATAATTTGTACTTTTACATAGCAGGAATCTTTCAACAAAAGGGTTATTTTAACAAAAAGATTAAGCACCAGAGACATTCTATTTAGGCAGGAAATAAGAATAAGCTTATATCTTCAGAATACAGGTAATATTCATAGAATCACAGAATGGTTTGGGTTGGAAGCAAGCTTAGAGATCACCTCGTTCCAACCCCCCTGCCATGGGCAAGGACACCTACCACCAGATCAGGTTGCTCAAAGCCCCATCCAACCTGGCCTTCAGCACTGCCAGGGAGAGGGCATTCACAACTTCTTGATACACAAGTAACTATAAACTATATTCCTTATATAATAATCAGTTATTCGTAACAGCTAGTTTTCTTTAGATGTATTTGGATACTGAAGCATGTACCTAACACTACATTTATGAGTGACAACAGATAAATCCTAATTAGATAAACTATGAAAGTCTAAGCTAGCAATTTTCTTTCCATTGAAGAGAAGAGTTCAAAGTAAAATGATCTTCAGAACAATGAAGTACCTACTGTACTAAGCTTAGAGTTTATAGAGAAATTTGTTTCTCTACAGATGTGAGGACTTTTCTCTGATGAAGAGGTACATTCTCATTTCTGTGAACTCCAAGTTCATATCAGTACTTTATTTTTCTAATATGATGTGGATGGTTTAATTCTTTATGCCAACAAAAAGAACTTTGAAAAAAGCAAAGATGCCACACTTCCCTAACAGATAAGCATTACAGAAGTATGCTTTCTTAACTTCCTTGGTTTTATGAAACATATTATTCATTAATCAAAGGCAGCAGCTCCTCAGCAAAACACCACAACATGAAAATCTCTGTTACATCAACATTACTGAAATTTAATATGAGTTTGATGTGAGAGAACTGGAGTCTGTCAATGACTGTACATGGTATCAGGATTTCACACAACAGAAGGAAGTGTGGTCTGTTACTAGTGGCTTTGTCAGTAACCAGATAGGCTCTGAAACGTGCAAGAATGAAAAGGTCCCACATCCACCAATCTCAAAAACTTTCAACAACACAAGTAGAATGTGCCGGTCTTTAGTCCTGGAGGAGAAAATGTTTATATAAAACGCTCTTTAGACATTTACTCTCACATAGAAGTTTCCCAGAAAAAATAAAAATAAGTAATATGACAGCAACTAAAGCAGAGGTATAGCCAGCATCCAAATTACTCTCCAGCGTAATGTGTTTAAACATAAAATTATTAGCCATCTCAATTAAAGCCCCCCAACTTAAAAATCTCTACTCAATAAAGAAATAATTACTAAATTACCAAAGAGAACTATAATGGCTGTAAATAACTCAGAAATAAATTAAATATCCTTTTAATACCAAGAGCATATTGACACTAAGCCACAGACCAAAATCTGCCTTTAAACTTGAAATGATGGGGTATGTGGGACACAGGATGAAGTTTGGACATGTATGTCAGTACAGCCTAGGTGGATGCCGACCCATGGAGTTGAAAGACAGAAAAGTTAATTTTGGAGTGAAGTCCAAGGTTTTCACTGCATTACTTCAGATGTATGTAGTGTTGAGTGTTGCCTCACTGTGTTTTAGTTATAGAGACAAAAAGGAATTGCTCGCGGATTGTCCATGACCCCACACCATTTGGTGGCACCTTCTACGTGCCTAAGCAAATGCTCGTCGTCTTGCCTGTCCTGCCCCCGTGGCCCACAGCTTCCCAAAGAGCTCCAAGGAAACAGCCCAACATTCTTCTGCAACTTGGTTTGCTTTTGGAAAATCCTGTCTAGATCAGAATACAAAGGGATCCAGTCACTGAGCTCAGTCTGTTAACAGCAAACAAAAATAATTTAGACACTTCAGACATCAGTCTGGATAGTATTTGAAACTCTACAATGCATGCGTTTTCTAATCTCTAAGTTACTCTCAACTACAAATTCCTGATGACAGATCATCTTCCCTGCTAACATTGTTTTTTGAAGTTTTTAATGTACAGCTTTTGCTTTCATAAAGTAAGGCAGAAGAAGAAATTGGTTTTAGAATTTGCTTTAAAATGAAGCTCTGGTAGACGTCTAAATACAGAAATTCCAGATGGCATATACAATAGTCTCAGAAATGCTATTTAATTCTCTATTGATAACTTTCATATTTATTTTTATTAATATTTTTGCAGTATTCAAAAAAATAACTACTTATGTTTTCCCAAAACAGAAAACCCAAAACAACATATAAATGAGCACAGGTTTGGTTCCAAGAATTGCTTTTATTTATAGACTAGAGGTTCACAGCTGTATATAAAATTTCTGTTACTACTATACTTAGTGTTGAGATCAGACCAATCACAAAAGATGGAGAAATATCGCCATGCTACAAGACATTGGCTAGATTTCAGATAGGAAATGGGATTTGGGATGTGTCTGCTGAGAAAAAAATATTGAAAAACTAAGTGTAGTGTAGATGCATGACTTCAATTTTTATCGTGAATTCAATGAGTGCAGATTTTAAAAATACTTAGGAAATAGTAGCCATAAAGATAAATTATATTTTACAGACATAAAATGCCTCCACAGTGCAAAGACAGGCATCTAACCATAATATAAATGTTCATGCAAATATGTACATGAAATTGCATGTTGCTCTTCTTTAATCTTACTATAATTTTATTCAGAATTCTCATGAATTAAGGAAGGTCCTAATTCATAATTCACACTAAGGCAGCACACTGAGGACAACTTTTCCTCCCTTTGCAATTAGATGTATCAAGGGCTATGAAACAAAGACTCAAACTCTGGCTTGAGTTTCTGAGCTAAACTTAAGACTTTTGAGGAAACGGAAGGGCTAAAGAGAAAAGCTACTGGGGAATTCTCCTTGTGAGGCGGTCCTATTCTTATATTCTTTCATGACTTGCCACTACTAGGAATCTGCTCCTGGCCACAGTGAGAGACAGGATACAAGGCTAGACATGCTCTTGATCTGACCTAGTCTTGCTGTACAGTACCACTATTCTCATGTCACATTTTCTTACAACTGCCACCTCCTTGTACATAACATCCAATTACAGATTCAAGAAAATCCAAAATTTCTGACAACCCTTTGCCTGTTTTTGTTTCCCACTTGGAGAGACAGAAGAAAAGGCTGAAATTTACAATATTTGTTAACATTTTAGTTGAGTACTGGTTTTGTCCACCCACTAACTTATTAAAAATTGAGAAAACTTAACTTTATGAACAAGTTTTTTCTAATTGATCTTTCAAAAACTTTAATACAGGAAGGGCTGAGTCTGCTGGAACTCGAACAAGAGATGAGCTTCCTTGATTTACCAGACAAATGTGCACACTGTGTAACGAGCTGCAGATGAGGTTTCAGTGGCAGGAATGTGTCTGGCCACTCCTGTCTCTGGGCTGGTGTGGAGAAGTCTGCCTGCTACTGGGTCCTAGATGAGATAGCTTGACTCACTACAGGTGTGTGGTGAAGGTAACTCTTCCTGCCTCTTTCTGTAAGGGGAATAAAACTGTTTACCCCTTCCAGGGAATTTAAGACATTTTCCAGAAGAAGACTTCCTCCAGTCTCTTCTGCTTGAAGGGTGGCAAGTGATCCACAGAGCATGGAGCTAGATGATGCAGGGGTAAAAAGATCCATGGATCTGTGGGTTGTGGTTTTTTTGGTGTTTTTGGGGTTTTTTTGTTTTGTTTTGTTTTTATTTGTTTGTTTTGGTTTTTTTACCTTCCCTCTCCTTCCCCCAACTCCAGCAAGTATTAAAATTGCAGCTAACTACAGAAATACCTATTCATCTCAATTGGTTGCTAATACTGATAATACCTCAGAATGATAGACATCCAAACCTGTTTGTTCTCTAGACCCCACTACAGCACAGTTCAGGATAAGATGTTACAAAGACAGCCAAGAGCAATTTCGAAACACAACTGTGAACATATTAAGCCAAAGTACAGAAAGCAATGATGCAAATGTGAAATTATTTTTATTCTAGTCCTTCTAGTTGCCAGACGGTGATTAGAAGGGTGCTGTGCTGAAAATAAGGAGGCTGTCAATAACTGCAGCAGGTTTTTCAAATGTGGCTTCCATCCAGGAACAGTATAGGACTCTATGGGGACAGTGCAATAACAATGCAAATTCTGTTAGTGGATCAGGGTATACACTCACTTTTTTATAAATATGAGCAAACTTCTATCTGCAAAGTGAATACTAAGTGGGTTGGGAGATCACAGCCATACACTATGTACCAGTGCAACTGCATTGCACACAGCTTACGCTGAGCTATATATTTCTCAGAAGTTTTTTTAAAGAAACAAAACCCAACAAAACACAAAACCCTTCAACACTTAAAACTGGTGGATTCAGTGGTTTCCACGTTAATCTGTCCACAGAAGCCGTAAGGAGAATAAAATGCAAATAATGTCTCCATGAAATGAAATATCTGATATATAACTGTCGAAGAAAATGATATTTGATGACTAAGCATCGAATTTCTCATTTCTGCATAGCATTTAGCTAGTTAGCTATTTCACACAAGTGGCAATTTTTCTCCACAAGCAGCAGGGATAATTAAGTCTGATTTCTTATGTTATTGTCTTTTACTCTTAGATTCTCAATGCCTAAAAGGTTTTGAGCTATCACAGAACACTCGCTCTCAGTAGCTTTCATTTTCTTTTGACTCCCTCTGAGCCTAGCATTCCTAAATTGGCAACAACCAGCCAATACGTTCAAGAGTTAAAGGCAAGACAGACATACTCAGAGTTACATACATCTCGCTTAAGAAACTGACCTTAAGAAGAAAGGAGTTTTAAGATAGGACTAGGGCCTAAACAATTTGGTTTTGAAAAACAAAGAAGGTAAAACAACCAAAATGCAGAGACCATCGGAAAAAAAAAAAAACAAAACAGGAAGAAATAACTGAAAGACAAAAATGGATCCACACTTTTCTAAAATGGAAGTTTTAAGTTCCTCTACTCCAAAGAGTTTTATTTTTAAAACATCCTTATTGCTAGTCTTTAACAGCTAATACTGTGAAAATCTAGGGACATGTTTAGATTCTTTTCATATAAAATTTTATGTCCAGACAAGTCCTTTTCCATTTTTTCAAAAATGTCTTTGAGCCAAAACTAGCAGATATTCACACAGTACTTGCTCTACCAAGATCCTGTGGTCCATTTTGTCTGGTCTTGGACCACAGTGCTTAAATCCACATTGGTAAGTGGTGTCGACCAATAAAAGTAAACCTATAGAGGAAAATAGCTGTGGAAGCGAGATCTACACTACTTGTGTTTCAGAGGTTTTGTTTCTTTGAACTAGTGCTAGCTGGGTGCCTTGGGCTGAATGTATTAGCCATGCTTCATGAGATGCAGCTTGGTTTCATCCCCAGAGGGTGATGCACTTTGAGCCTGCTCTGTAATGCAATGCAAAACATCATAAACAGGAATGACTGGGAGATACGCTTCAAAATATGCTCCCGATCTGCACTAACCTGCTAATGCAGGAGCCTGGAAAAAAGAAGAAACCTCCATAAGGGAGTTTCTGAAACAATCTGTCTCAAGGGAAGTTTTGGTTTTGCTGGGGGGGGAGGAGGGATCTTGTCCCTTATTGATCTTGATTAGACAGTGGGGTGATTTGCTAATCTGCCTTCAAAGATGCAATTTACTGAGTTCATTAGAATTACCACTATGATATTTTTTCCACTAAGAATTGCTGATTTTTAGTAGAAAATAAGATCACACACAGCTTTCATCTTGAAGGGTTTCCGCTTCCCTTTTTGCAGAATAAATATTCTATTCATCCCTTACTGATGCTTTCTTCCTCTTTCCATTCTTGATATTTTCATTGGCAGTATTTGGTTCTTGCATGGTATTTTAAAATCGAGTACATTTCTCCAAATTTAGCATACTAAGACATTTTTTTCCTCTCTCTCAGTTTTCCTGCTTTTCTTAGTCTGACTGCCATGATTGTTCAGAGCTTCCCAGCTGCTAGTCCTACTAGAAACGGCAGAACTGACAATGATAAAGACTGTTTTCACAGCTTTTTTCATGACCATATGTTTAACTTGTGCAAAACCAGGAGAACAACAACAGTAGTCTTTGAGTTTATGTCATGCTGGAGAAACAATGATTGTTTCTCAGAGAGGGCTGATCTCAAAGTACAAGGGACAAAATAAATAAAACATTCCGAAGTAAATAATAGCGTTGTATCCAATTTGTTTCTCATCATGAGAATGAGACTATTCAAAGACTTGAAGGCAATAGAAACTTAAGATAAATAGAAACAAACTCTGTTTTATTCTGCACTCCATCATTTAGAAGAGCAATTCCAATTAGTGTTTCTGTATAAACATAAATGTTTAAGCCACAAGGAATCTCCTCACTGAGCTAATTAGATAGCTGTGGAATTTGGTCCTTTGAACAGAAGTTTTTACTGATAAAAACCAGATTCAGAACAAAATGAACACCAGCATACAGTGCAACTCAACATTGCTTATAAAATCCTATTTTGTTTTATATAGCTTATCATTACCTGATTTTCTAATTAGATTTCTCTAAAGGAGAAAGGAACAAGGAGACTTTAAAAAAGGAAAACACATCATGGTATGAAAGTGGGGAAAAAATAAAAAAGATGTTTTATCAAGTGACTTGAGAGGAGAAAGTAATGAAGAGACACCTGAGAAATGGTGACAAACTATAAATAGTAAATATTTTGGGGGAAGATCAAAGAGTAGTAGCACATAAGGGAAGAAGATACAAGTTATATGTTTTTAAAAAGAAGCTAGAAAATGGCAAAAAGGAAAGGAAGGAAAAAAGATTATATGCTGTGTTGAGATCTGAGGACTCCAGCACGAGTTGTGCTCACCTAAAACTGGCCTTAAGCAGACCTGAAGGTTCAGCTGATGACATATTCAAGCGAAAGGAAAAGAACAGTTTTTGCTCTGCCTCCCGTGACATTCAGCTTTGAAGGAAACAGAAGAGAAATGAGATAAGCTGTACCAAGAGGTTGAAGTTAACTAAAAGGAGAATTTTGGATAACAGTGTTTTGTCATCTGAGTAGTTAAAGAAGAATAATGCAAGACCACCAACGTTTGACAGGAACCCAACTTCCATGCGCTTCACCCCATACTACATTTTAAGATTCGTTTACAAACTAGAGAAAAAAAGAGATTAAAAACAGCTTTTCTGAGAGACAGACAGACATCTGGAAAGTTTTCCGGACATCATACATATTTTTCAGACAAAACTTCTGTTTGCTCAAAAGAATAAATATGGCAAAGGCATGCATTTTACATTTTTGCATGAAGCTTTTATTGCAAGTTGTCTTCTACTCACATCTTTAGTTACATGCACATACAAACACATATTAAAGTAAGGTGTATCCAATGGTTCCATATCTGCTGAATTCCACAACACTTTTTTCTGCTGTTGCTGTTGTCTTTAATAAATCAGATTTTGCATTAGAGAAGGCCAGTGTTTGTATACAAGACATAAACTCTCATCTGTCTAACCAAGATTAATGGTTTAATTACTTGTCTTGGCTAGACTGATAGGTACCCTGTTTTCTGTGAACCCACACTTTCTGTACTTATCAACCTGGTTTTAAAGAAGATATTGTAGTAAATTCTCAGTGACTCAGTTTCTTTTGTGTGTTGAGATGCTATTCCTTTTCCTTTCTTACCACTTAAGATAGTAAGTAGTGATTCAGCACTGTCTGCCATAATTACCTAGAAAATACCTGAAAGCAAATGTAAAGCACTGAACAGAGGTAGTGCAAAGTTATTACACTAATCTAAGGGAGGTTCAAAGCAGAGCATGAATGGAAACACTGAAGTATGTTTTTCTGCATATGTAGGTAACCCACAGAGTCCATTAGGTATAATTTACTAAGATCAAAAGGATGTTCTAAATCCTTTTCCCATCTTGCAGTTACAAGGAATATATAATTATTACTAGCTTTCTCACAAATCTTTGTCTTTTGGAGGGAAGGTGTTCTTGATACACAGTGAGCCTTGTGATTAGAATAGTTTGACAAAACTCAAGACAAATTCTTCATCAGTGCGGTAGCTCTTTGTTACACTACAAAACCGTCAAACTTGAGGAAAGGAAGAGGAAAAAAGAAAAAGAGAGGAAAAGAGAAAAATGCTGAATATATTGTCTGTATGATCAAACTAACTGCAGTTAGTATGATGAGCTAGAAATGCTAAAGATACGTCTGTATACAATTGACAGAAAATGTGATTTATAAAGTAATTGCTCTTGCAAATGACATATTCATTTTATCAACCTGTACGGGTGACTGTTCACTTTAGTCAGCAGTGCCTTTCTGGGTATTCCACCTACCCTCCCGTGCTTCCTAGCTGAACCTCAAGGAACAAGAGGGGAAAATGCTAAATCTGAAGGACTGAAGGGAAGGATCTGCAAATCATTATAGCCAAGTCTGATAGAGCTCTGTTAATGAAGCAGGGTTCCTAATGGAAAGCAAGGAGAAAAACTGCTGAAGAACAGCGTATGAAAGAAAGACAGATGAGTTCCTTCTGACAAGAAAGTACAGTGATTCAAAAGAAGCTCCACTCCAACTAAACTAGAACTGTACCATTTGAAATAATGCAGCATTTCATTAACAACCTTGCTGTTAAATACCTGTATTCAGTGTTTTACATTTCCCTTTGTCACTGACTCCAATTTTATAATCAGAAGCTCAGCTCCTTAAATCGCTGGAATAAATGTGAGGTTTTATTATTTTTAGGTTGAGGAATTCAAAGAAAACTGAAAAATCTGTCACATTTTTATTTTTTGAGAAGTAAGCATTCCAAATCACACAAAACCTAAGTTACGTGAATCTCAGGACTTCAAGTTACATTCCCCGGTAAGAGAGAAACCCTCTCCAGAGTCAGCTTAGCAGCTGTCATCAAGGACTGTGATGCCTGGATGACTCTTCTCAGGCAGGTGTAATTCCATTGTCATTTCTGAGGACATGACAGATAATATTAAAGTTTAAAAAGATAAATGCAGATTTATACCGTCATTGCTTTATGTCATGGTTATAAATTAATGCAGTAAGTGATTCACAGTGACTACTACTTCAGAAAATAAAAGTTACAAAAACATATTTCTCTGAAGTAGACCTACTCAGTTAGCAACATGCATAACTGAATTTATCCTTCTACACTTACTTGCAGTTCAGAAATTTAACCTCAAAAACCAATGGAAGCAATCATATATCATATGTGGTCTGAGACAACTAGAAAAATGAACTGGTCTGCAGAATGAAAAACCTTAAGAACAACTGATTTTCTACAAGCTCGGTGTTTGAGTCAAAAAGTTTCTTAGCTTACGAGATTTTACTCACACTGCAGTAGAATTTTCCCATTCCAGCAGCGGCACATATAAAATCTATTTAAAATAGTAAAAATCCTGCAAGATGTGGAGATTCATTCTGACAGATATAATGAATGAAATGAACTCCCAATACTTTCCCTTGCAAAACGGCAATTTTTTTAGGAGAGCTTCCATCCTGAAACATTTCTTTCTCACCTTAATCTCTCTTTTTTTATGGGTTCCGGGTACCACTATTCACAATTCAGAATATGTAGTTTCTGTTTCTTCAGAGAATTAGTTTATTAATTAAATACTTCTCAACTTGCTTCTTTTATCCAGTTCAAAGCACCCCTTAAGCTCTCCTACCTATCGAAAGAGTGACAAGCAGGTTATTAAAGGACCCTGCGTAGGGGTCTTCTTGCTGTCCAGCCTGCATACACAAGCCAAATGAGTCCAGGAGAGATGAAGATCTTCATTCTCCATCAGCGACTTGACTTGTGCAGCCTGGCTAAAAGGGAGAAGCTGGCTTAGTGTAAAGATTAAAAAGAACAAGGGAACAGTGTGGGAACAGTAAGGAAGGTTCTCAAATCTTTGGGATTAATTAGCAATGATGGGGCAGGGACAGAAGCTTTGCTTTTTGCAGGCTCTGAAAGGGTTAATGAAACACACTGTAGAGTATAGGGCATTGGGTCAATCACCTATCAGATGAGCCTGAGATTATAATTTCTTCTAGTCATTATTTCATAGCATTTCCATTAAACTGCAAATTTACATGGGGGAAAGAGAGAAGCAGCAAAGCCTAAACATGTCAGACTGTAATTAGTGGCAACAGACACCAGACCTACTTCACCTCACCGTAAAGACTTTTACCAATCCAATACAGCCACGCTTTGAAATTCCTGATTTATTCCAAGCTCAGAAAATGTACATTGGTAGACAGCGAGCAACATTCATGCATCCTAAAGGCTGGGTGCTGTAATGACACAACAAACTTGACAGACGCCCATAGAGTATGTTGAGCTATGTTGGGTTATACCCAATAACAAGTTCAGATTCCCAGAACATTTTTTTTTTTTTTAATTAATCATATGAAGCGTAAACTTGGGCCTAGGCTTTCATCTATGATTCAAGACCTAGTTTGGTGTAGTACCGCTGGCTCTGTTTTACTGAAGAAATCACTGTTAAGACGCAAGAAACTACACAAGAGTTGTGCAGAGGAGCATGACATCAGGAGCATGACGACCTCACGTGAATGCATATCCCCCTATCACCTACTATCAGCTATTATTGAAAAAGATTATTCCTTTACACTCTTAATAAATATCCTTCTTAGAGGATCACTTGTGCATGACAAAAGACGCTCTAAATTAGAGTGATTCCGTGGTGTCAATCATACATTGGCAGTGAGGTTCATGAATTTTTATGGTAATCATTTGCCAGTTTGGCACATATATGCAGCAAAGATGATGCGACGAGGTAACGTTCAACATAGATGAAAGTACAGAATTTTCAAAAGGTGTTTAACGAAAAGATAACAGTGTCACAATGGAAGAGGAGTACATATTATGCACTTGAACACACAGCTTGCATGTGCCATATTGGTACAAAGCTTTTAGTATCATTCAAAATACAAAGTTAGGAAAGTAAGTTAGTTTACAGAGTAAGATATTACCACCTGCTTGGGAGATAAACAAAATCTACCTAATTCAGTGATAGTATAATATTTGGTGTCATGTCTACTTTTATAGTTTGTTGTATTACTGGAGCTTTTAGAGAGGTAAGAATAAGTACGTAGCCTCCTATGCTATTAGCAAAGATTCAGTCTTAATAAAGTAATTTCAAAGGAAACATTTTCCTATTATAAAGTTAAACTACATTGAAGATATACTGCAGAAATTTCATGCATTTTCCTTAGTTAACTGAAATTGTCTGTGGGCAGTATGTTCCTGTGCTGCTCAGGGATATATATTAGCTATAAGTGGGAATATGAAAGGGCATGCATAATCAAATTAACTGTAGATTTATGTGTCTCTACAAATTTTCCTCCATGACCTACGTTTTTTATTACACAAAACCAGTATCTGTAGCAAATGGGCACAATATATGGAGTAAGTTTCTGCATCTCTGCCTCCTGAGATAGAGTTTAGTATTTGATGAGTTTCCTGGCAAAGAGAGTAAGGTTTGCTGACTAAGATCTGTGACAGCAGCACTCTGTGGCTCTGATCCTGAGAGAACACTTGGATATCATCAATAGATGCTGGTGCATTGTAAGGGGGAATCAGAGTTTTGCAAGGAAATTCTTTGAAGTACCAGAAGAAAGCAACACAAACAACATAAGCCGTCACAAGAAAGCTGTAAATGATGCAAAAGCAAAACCGAGCGGACCAATGACAGCAGTGTTTGTTCCTGAGGTGAAAGCAGGAGTTCTTCAGGAAAGATTGCTGGCTAAAAACGGTCTCTTTTACACTAAATATAAACTTGACTTCTCTCTCAGATTTCCCTGTTAATCAGTGACGCTTGACTCAAGAAACGGGAGCCAAAGACATAAATTACAAAGTAATAGAAACTTAATAAAGAAATGCTTGGTTCATCCTTGTTTCCTAACTGAAATAGCCTCTGGGGTAACCCCAAATACCAATTACAAAGATTAGTATCAATTGGTACGAACCGAGTACCAGTAATGTAGGATACTAGCACAGGATTCTGCTTTTTTTTCAGATTGTTCATAAGAATTCAGCATGAATAATATTCTCATCCAATATTTTTGCAAATAATCACAGAATAGAGTATTTTTTTTTTTGCATTAAGCTCCTATGTTGAATGAGAAAAAGTTTTGATGCATTGCCACCTTTAAAGCCAGTATGACAATTTTGTCTATTGTAGGTGAACATCCGAGTTGTGGTGCATGACCAGTGACAAAATTTTAATGAAGAAAAGTAGTTACTGCCAGGCATGCACTGTTGCAGGGGGAAGACCCCAAAACATTCAAACCAAAGCTACCACACACAGAACCACTCCCCCATCCCTCCCTAAAATACAGCTATTCCAAGAAGAGTATAATGTTAAATATCCACCCTTTAACTATGCCAGTGTGGTTTTGTGGTTTAATATACTATAGTATGTGAAAGGTGAAATGGAGCTATAGCAAATATTTGTATGCTCACAAAAAGTTAAACATACCTAAATATAACTGCTTCAGTAAATCTTTCCAAAACCATCGTCAAAAAATTCTGGATGATGAGCTCACTCACAGGTGAGCCTATCTATCTATATCTATATCATCTATATCTATATATCTATACCCCCCCTCCCCCTCCCCATTTGGACTACAGAAGTCCAAAAAGCTCATGTACAAGCAACCTGTGGGCAGTGTCCATATTCACTATGAAGCAGCACATACATCTGTGACTAATATCCAGATCATTCCACTTGTTGGACCCAAGACAACAAAAACGGTGGATGAAGTTTAAAGAATTTTGTTGAGGATTGGTGGGTGGCCAGTCAGCATGACTAAGATACCCTCACTTTCTAGCTGCTTCAAATAGACTTCAGTCTGACTGGTCAGAGTCCCTTGTGGTCAGTACGGAAAAAGTGAGAAACACCAAATACCCCATTCCCCTATTGGATTTTAAGCATGTTCCTGCATCGTTCACTCCTGTTAACCCTTTTTCTCAAAGTCTTGCAGCTAAAATAGTAAAGGACGAAAGTATTTTAGTGCATTGTTGTCAAAATATTGTTAAGAAATTGAAGAGAATTCAGAGAAAAAAAGGCAAAATTGCAAAGGAGTCTGGAAATATTAAGAGAAAATTAGAGCTAAGTGTGTATCTTTGCTATCTGAGAAATGCAGGAGTAGAGTTCTAAAAATCTTAGCTACAAAAAGCTAAGAAAGCATAAGGGGACCATTCCAAAATGAATTAGGTGTTCATAAGACATCATTAATTTATTAAGGAGGATGAGAATCTAGAGAAAGATGGAATACAGGAATAGAAAATCTACAATATACAGTTAAAAAAAATAAAATCAAAATATTAAAGAGCCATCCTGAACCTAGATAGCTCATCAGAACCACGTCACACACAGTGTTGTAATGATGCAACTGGCATTTCAAGCTGTTATTTTGAGATCAACAGAAAGCTCAGAACTAATTCTCCACATGTACTGCGCAACACTTCAGCTGCTCCGCCCCTATATCCCACAGGCATATATGAAATCACACAGGAAAAATAATGTAAATATATTTTAGTTATTTTCAATTTACACAAAGACATAGTCAGGTGTGTGCAACCCAGATTACTCTCAATTCAGATATGGCACATTTTGAACATCCATTAACAGGTCTATTCTGTGTCCAAAAGTGTAGGAAGTTCTTTGTGAATCATAATAATTGGATGTCACCTGACTCTTTACTTGTTGGTCTACAGCCAGGACTAGACTATGAGGGGTACCTGCTCTAAAAGCAAACATCAGGCTTCAGATTACTCTGCAACTGGACTTTGTAGCCTTTAACAGCAGATAAACCTTCACACAGTCTAAAGACAGCCAAATGCAGAAGCTCATGAAATGAAACAGAACAACCAGAATAGATTTGAGAGAACTGCTAAAAGGATGGGGTCATAACCAGGATATAATTTATTGCCAAAATCAAAAGCAATGATTTGAACAAGGCTGAGAATCTAGCCTTAAAAACGTTCACACAATCCACCCACGCTAAGAAGATTTTCCTGCAAGACGCGCTGCAGGTTGAGGTTTGGGCAGATATGACCAATTTAGGCAAAAGAAGAAAAGAGGAAGACAGCTTCTGCTGACTCTGAAAAGGAAAAATTGACCAAGGGCCAAGGCTTCCCTGCTATGTGAGAGGCTGTGCCATATAGCCCAAAGTGGACATGACTACCCACTTCCTCAGATGCGTCAGCTGGTAGCTATTTATCTTTTGATTTAATAGACTTTATTATAAGTAAGTGGTCTTCTGTTAAGTGAATACCTCTCATTTATTTTTCCAGACTGTACTCTGAAAACTACCACAGCAGATTCCACGTGGTAAAAGCGGTAAAAATAGCAGCTAGATTGTAAGATTTGTAGACAATCATGTTCTCCCTGTGCATGCTAAGTTCTCTGCCTGAAACTAAGCATGAGATTCTTAAAGTGCTCTCATCTGTCCTTATCTGTTTTCCTGTCATTTATTCTACAACTCACTGCTGCTCCGCTACTTTCTCAAGCTGACCAGCTTCACAGTAGTAATTTACTACCACTTTATACATCCTACCCATCCTTTTTTTTTTTTATCATCAAGCCGATCACTGTTGGCACTATATTATTGCTTCATCTACTCAAACTTAAAAAGACATGAGCCTCTAAGCAGAGCACAAACCAATTTTATGAAGTAGGGTTGGGGATTAGCATCTTCTAATACATGAAAGGCATAGCATAGAATCTCTCTAAACAGTATTTTCTCTGCATGCTTTATTTACAACATCTCAGCGGTAAAATATTCTATCCAAGTATAGAACTTGCAACACATTACTGATAAAACTCTATTAAAGAAACCTGCTTATAACAGTAAGGTCCGATTGCACGGAATTCCAAAGGGCCCAAATAATGCAGTTCACCTATTGCTCTCCAATTTCACTGTTGTAACTTCACACATTTCATGAGGGAAATAAATTCAGATGTGTAGGTGCATAAAGTATAGTGATGATGTTATGGGATGAAGTTTTCTTTAGATTACTCCAAAATAGAGTACAATGCCATCCCTAAAACCGAGAAAACATCAATAGGACCTAGAAAACATCGGTGGATTGTTAGACTCTCATTCACCTTCCATGTGTCTTAACAAATTTTCAAGTATCTTGTCATCAACTCTTGAAGACTTCTGTCTTGAAGTCATGTTGAACTAGTTATACTCTTTTAACCTGGGTTTGCCCATGAGTGTTCAAAATCCAGTCCCTGTTCTCCCTTCCTCAAAACCTTGCCAAGGAGCCATGAGGAGTTGCAGACAAACAGAGCTGCACTATAACGATAACCCACAAGAGAGAGCCAGAACTCAGCTCTCTAGGGGCTACGTACGTAATTCCCCACACCAAAGATGAAAAAGCACATGGAAAGCAACATATTGCTTCTGGTCTCTTGCACCACTGGGAAATGGCTATGTGATGTCTTGAAGATGAAAACTGTTAAACAGATAAATTTGTGGTGGTTATTTTCTTGCCTTACATAGAATCCACACTTAAGTAGTTCCCTCTCTGGCATGCTTTATATCTTTCTTTGGTGTAGTACAGTAGCTTCAAATAGCCAAATGTTACAGAGTTACCCTGTCAAGGAGTAGCCATCCATCATATCTGCTACTGCCTCTTGCATATAAGGGAGCACAGAACTCCCTGTCCATTTGACATTAGGAAACGCAGTGGCTTCTGAGAGCCCTTCTGCTCAACAGCATTACTCCATGGTATCACAACTGCTTGTATTCCCAAACTAAAAAAAAAAAAAAAAGGGAGTGGGGTGTGTGACCACAGAAAACCCAGATAAAACTCACGTACTGTGTCCCACTGGGATGGAGTTCAGTTTCTTCATAGCATCCCATGTGCTGCTCTGTTTTGGGTTTGTAACTAAAACTGTGTTGACAGCGCACCAATGTTTTGGCTGTTGCTGAGCAGTACTTGCACAGATTTGAGGTTTTCTACTCCTTCCCTCCCCCAAGTAGGCTGGGGCTTTGCAAGAAGTTGGGAGGGGACAGCTGACTCAAACCAGATAAAGGGTTATTCCATACCGTATGACATCATGCTCAGCAATAAAAACTTGGAAAAAAGAGGAGAAAGGGAGGTCATTCATGGTTATAGCATTTGTCTTGTAAAAGTAACTGTTGTGCATGCTGATGCCCTGCAATACAGAAATTGGCTAAATATCTTCCCACTGATGGGACATAGTGAATAAATTCCTTATTTTTCTCTAGTGTGTTGTTCTGGAGGACTGCCTGCTCTCATCCTAAAAAAGGAGGAATCGCAGTACTATTCATGTTTCAGAAGTTTTAATGTCTTGTTTTTGCCTCTATTAAAAGTAGCACAGGTTACTGAAACTGGATTGCGGACTGAGAAGTCTTGCGATGGCAATGCTATCTTAAAAGTCACATATCTACGGCCTCAGGAGACGTTTGCCCTAAAATTTTTGACACTGTTTACCATTAGATTGAGTGACCCTGCAACACACTGAGAGGTGTGTCCTTCTGAATTGCTTGGGAAGATTTCACATTGCTCTGCAATTCTAAGAGCAGCTCTGTGCAGACCTTCAACAAAGGACATCTTGTTATTCTGAATATTTGCACCTGCTGCTGGTCACCTCAGCAATGTGGCACAACAACTTCTTACCCATCTGTTTGTCTCATATGCTCAGAAAACATTATTCCAAAGCATTTAAAAAAAAATCCTCCCAAAGCAAGTGGTCTTTATCATTGGTCTCTTGTCCAATTGTAGATTAATTCCCTACAATACTGCCAAAACCGACGTGGAACTCCCTAGCAGGACTTTAGTTTACAGACCTGAGGACAAAGAGTATTGAGCTGTCAAACATATCTTCTCAAGCAACGTATTTACAGTCACCAAACACATACTACTTCTTTATCCCATTGAAAATGCTGTGTGGTCTTTCACAGAAGACATGACTAATGAGACGGTGAGAGAGGAGCCATGGGAGTTGGAGTGTGACTGCAGAAGCTGGAGGCAATAAGACAGAGAAGGATGAGATAGCTCAGATGATGCTAAACATTTCATGTGGAGGACATGTCATGAGGACACAGTGTAAGTACACAGTGAAAAGACATATCTGTGTGGACAACGTCTAACCCACAGTCTTTAGCTCATTGTTGATTAGATATCCCCTGTCACCGTCGTCCAGTCCTGCTCTATTGGATGGCTTTTAGCATAGCGTAGGTAGATGGTAGGAATACCTGTCAGCACACCAGGAATAGAAGGTAGAAATCCTCCAATCCAAGGGCAGGAAGAAGTAGCCTCTGAACCAGGTAAGTAATTCTTATCAGCTTTGGAAAAGTTTAAAATACTTTTAGTGAGATACTTCTAGTGCAATTGGTTCCAGGATGTTTGGGGGATTGTAGAAAGACAGAAATTAAAACAGAAGATGAAAAATGTTTTTTAAAAAAATATATCCTTGAATTTTCAACTCGGCCTCTAAGTTCCATACAAATAAAAAAGCACTAATAGGGTAAGAAATGCGTTCCTTATTTCGGTATATAACATGTGCTAATGCTTAAGTGACTCAAGTCAGCCACAGCTTCTCTCCAAGGATAGGTGCAGGCACATTCAGAACTACAGCATGTCAGATGTTCCACAGAATAATGCAGCCCACGCATTGAAAGCACAGCAAAAATATGCATGGAACATTGTTTAAAATGCTTTGCTTTCTCTCCTGTGTTATTTCTTCTAGCTTATTATACCAATCACCTGGAGCATAAATCTGTCATCTTCACCATCTGGTCTTTCTTCTAAAGCAGCTCCTTATTGCCCTTGACTGTTGCTCTTGTGTACAATCCTTTATCAAACCTAATTGGAAACAACATTGAAATGAACACTTACCATTTTCTCAGGCATGCTGCTTAACCCTTCTGCATCCGGAACAGTATTGAACATTGCACACGAGGGTGCAATCCTTTGAAAAGCAAAGGATTTTTCTCTTCAGTGCTGAACTAGACAAGCTCTCCTCACCTTTGGGGCTTATTTGAGTTATTTAGACATTCCATGGAGAAAACAAGTCTAGAATTTCAGAATTTCAAGGCTGCTTTTTGTGAACAGGCAGAGAAACATCCTACTATCTGAGATCTTATGGAGCTGACAAGAGAAAGCAGAATTTAGACCTTTATACCCCTTGTATCTATCACACTCACCTACTGTGATAGGTTTGGGGGTTCTGGGAAGAATTGTAGATATGCCTTGGAAATAAAATAGGTTCAGCCAGTAGGACTCAGAGTCCAACCCAGGCTCAGAGTCCCTCCAGCTATTTTAATTGTAGCATTAGCATTGGTAATGGCAGTGTTGCAGAGAAAACAGTGTGTTGTTGTTGTTTTACTTTAAAACAAATAAAGACATGGCAAGAGGATATATTGTACAAAAAAAAAATAAAAATCTTAAGTTAATGCTTGGAAAGTGGATGATTCACAGGGTGCAATGCAGGATACAGGGGAAGCACAAAGCCATTCATTTCCAGGCATCACTGGTTTGCTTTCATTTTTGCTCCATGATCATATATCTAAATCTTTAAAAGCTTTAGGTTTTGAGCAGCTGAAGCATCATATACTGTATTTAGAGAAGTTTCACATGCCTTCAGAGCAGAAGTTTCATGGTAGAAGTTTCTGCACGAAACATACTTGCATCTTTGTAAACATAATAACATGAACCTTTTAATTCCTTGATTGGTTTAAAGGTGTGACTGTTTATCCTCATTATGTCTTACTTCATTTAGAGGGTATTTGACTATCAAACACAGAAATCCAACCTTTCTAATTTTGTAATTTCAAAATGAGATGTTTTGAGATACTATATCATCATCTGTAATAGTAAATAACTTCTTTGCTAAAGAAAGCAGTGAAATCAGCCAATAAAATTCAAATCCACTTTAGTATGATTATGAGGTGCCTTAAAAGTGACTCATAGAAACCAACTGGCTTTACAAAGTCAACATTTGATGTATTCCTAAACCACAAGTGTGGATAAGTCTATGACAATATCGTCCAGCAATTTATAATTTCCCTCAACTCCTGCATTACATCAGCTCTAAGATACTCCTATATGAGTTTAAAATTTAACTAGTGACCAGAAAACTTTATTCACTTTCCCCAAATTGCATATTTTTCCTCAGATCCCAAATACCAGATATTCTGAATGACAAAAATGTTTTTCAGTCAAAGCAAATATACTAAAATTAGAGCTACTGCTGGTCCAGCTTCTCACAGTACTTTCAGCTCAGACCCCTTCCCTTGAACACTAAGAATATATGGGTTGGGGTTAGACCTTCTGTAGTGTCCCTGATCGATAGAATGATCAGCCATGTAACTCACAAAAAAAATAAAAGTACTGAGGGGTATTAGGAGCTATAACTGTTTTACATATTAAATATTCTTCTGCCTGAAATGAGACAGAGAATAGAACATAACACAAATATCTGATTGCTTACTTTAGCGTTCTAATCCTTAAGCTATTCTTTAAGAAGGGTCACATTATATGCTCACCAGTTATGCCTTAAACACAGCTTTGACAGCTCCTCGTGAATTAGTTCCCTCCTCAAATGCTTAAATATCCCTTTCTCTAGATAACATAAGATCTTGAACTCTACCCAGATACCTGCAGGTTACATCTTTTAGTGTGTCTATTTATGCGTGTGTATTCTTATGTATAGCGGTATCACTCACCTAAATTTGATTAAATATTGATTCAGATTATTCCTTTGAAGAACTGCTTGACACATTCATACAGCTAGCTTGCTCTTACATTGACATATAATGAATACTTGATGCCACAAGCCTGGTGGTAACCCTGGTCACTTTTAGTTGACTACTCAAACAGATCTCTTAAATCACATTCATGCAGGCAGCAATTTACTTGTCTTAAACCTTCACTTAACTGACTGTGCCTAGGCTGCTACCCTGTTTTCAGAACGTGGCTGTCCCCCTTCCCACAGCAGTTGTATGAAAGTCACAGGAGTGAAAGTCCCAAGCTCGTTTCCTTGTGTTTTCATGATTACTGTATTGACTTCTGAGTTTCAACAAGCTCCAAAACACACCGAACACAGAAAATTTTCATGGGTTGTCTCTGAAATTAGTGACTGGCCTGACTGAATGCCCTTTTACAAGCTTGTATTCCCTAGAAGGATTCTGCACACCTCTGTTTCTTTACCCAATACAAATGCCCTTCGTAAAAATCATAGAATGGTTTGGGTTGGAGGGGACCTTCCAGATGATCTAGTTCCAACCCCCATGCCACAGGCAGGGACATCTTCCACCAGAGCAGGGTGCTCAAAGCCCCATCCAACCTGGCCTTGAACACTGCCAGGGAGGGGGCAGCCACAACTTTATAAATATTTTTTAAATTTCCCATTGTTATAAAAAGATTTTCAGGTATATTATCAAAATTATGAATATTATGTAACAAAGACTAACTAATAGATTTGCAGTAGTGACTTACATTCATCAGAGGATCTGATTGTATTCTTCACAACAAACTCCAGAAACATCTATAAGGGCCCCTTCTGCCCAGCAAATTATAGAAGTATCTGTAAGAGCCCCTTTAACTGTTAGTTTCTTGATTCTGCTTCTGGGACCAAAGATTCTCTTTGGTACACTTTGAGGCTTTTTTCCAGTTTTCCAAATTCGAGTCTATAGAAACTTAGTTCCATTCTTAACATTTAAAGAAACAGCTGGCTATATAGACATATGAAAAAAGCAAGCATGACAATAATACCTGTAAAGTTGTCTTATTTTTAATAGCATTTTTCACATTTTTCCTTCAATGTCTGAACCCTTTAGGTTAAAAACACAACATTTTTTCCTGTTTCCTAGTTGAAACTTGCCATAACACTTTTTAAACTTGATAAATAATGCATAGCCGAGCAAGCTTACGGTGGGTGAATATTAGTGGCAGGAACTAGAGCACAGAAACTAATCTATAGTCAGACAACACTAAAGCACAGAGTACTAACTGACATAAGTAGGCTAATTGGATGCTTCTTACAGGAACTTCTTTTCTGCAAACATTAGATTCACCTGACAGATTTACTTGATGACTCTTGGCATGAGAAAGAAAGAAAATGTTTCTCTTGTGTCAAAGTAACGGATCTGCATCTTGACATCAAGGGAAATAAAAAAAAAGAAAAGATGCCGTACCTTAATGATATATTATTTCTCTTTCTCATTTATTTCAAGAATCAAAATTATTCTTCTTACTCTCCTCACAATCTTTTTCCCATGCTTGACAAATACAAGTCAGATTGCCAGAATGAGACAGCATTTAAGAAAATAACTGCAGAAGTTTCTCCCAACTATTTTGTTTTTAGTGTCTTGATCAATGTCTGCACATGCTCCAGATGTCCTAGTTCAAGAACAATATAGCTGCCTTCCTACTCAAAGGCTAGAATCAGCTTTTGACTTGTAAATTTTTTTAGTTTTTATTAATTTATTAAGAAGTTGATAGCCATGTGTCTTTCTCAGGCCAAAGCATTACAGAAGTGTAGATCAGTGCTAGTTAGTAGCCCAGTTTACAAATACCTGTCACAATCTGAGTGCCTCTCTGGCCTGTGAGTGGTAACCTGGGTAAAGCACTCAAATCCCACGAGAAAGACAGAAAGGAAATAGAGGCAGCAAGAGCTGACAGTCTACCCTAAGTATTTCCTGACTAAAGATGGGAAATGCCTTCATCACATTTGACAGCAATGCCTTCATCATGTTTGACAGCAATCTGTCCAAAGGATCACCCACTCGGCCTGATCAAAGTCCAGAACGAAGGCGAGTCAGCAGAGAACCTTTAAGGGGTGACTTGAGTAGTGAAATGTCAACGTAAGGAAGTGCCAGGAGTGAGCCCGTATTGCGCTACAGCTCTGTCAAACTTAAAAATCCAGAAACTGTATGTTTGATAGAACTTATAACTAACATGACTGGCATCTGTATGAAATCCATCAAGTCACAGAATTATATTTAATAGCTCCAAAACACCAACTCTTCATCTTACACATAGCTACATCCTCTATAGCATTCAAGGCTGTTCTGTTGTCAACAGTTATTATAGAGGGAATGGAGAGTAAGTCGTGTTTATATTATATTGCTGGTACTTGTAGAGACTTCCATTTTAAAAGCCAAAATTAAAATAGCGAAGTGAGCTGGAGACACAGAGCCACCTCAGGCTAGATTTATGAACAAAGCAGCTGTTCTGGCATGTGTGTCCATTTACTGAAAATCTCTGGATAAAGGAGCTGGAGATTCAGTTACTTACGCCTAGGCTTCTGCTACCTTTTTAGATGTCAAAAGCTCTCTGAAACTCTCCAGAAGATGTGCTTCTGATCAGGAAGGATGCCCTTGGTACCTCCCAGTATATTCCCAAGATCAAGCTGTTTCACTGGTATAAAGTCAAGGCACAAACCCAGAGTAGCAGAGAGCAGGCTGAAAAAATATTACCCTAGTTTATACCGGTTTCTAGCAAGATATACATAATTACACTTGTGAGATTTTTACTGAATTCAATAGAGGTCTCAAGTAAGTGAATATAAGGTCAAATAAAGCTGTATAACTTTCAGTAACATTAGGGGAGTCTAAAGCAGAGTTGTCACTTTAGAGAAATTATCCAGACTGGTTCTGTAAAACTGATTGTTAAAACTGTTAGAATAGAAGTCTTGACAGGACTTTACCACAAGGAAGCTACATGTGAAGTAAATAAAATGAAGGATAAAACTACAAGCACAGTCAATGCATAATTACACAGATAACGAAAAGCTACCTCTTCGCTCCTGCATGCATCGATAGAGATTGTGATACATCGTCTCACCATCCTTCCAAAAGCACATCTTACTTAAGAGGTACCTGAATAGCATTGCATTTCAAAGATAACTCTGTATTTCAAAAGGCTGAGTCTCACCTGGTATAAACACATGTATCACAGTTGTCATATACATAAGCTAATCCCAGAATTTTCTACGGAAATATATGTATTGATATTTGAATTCACAGCTTTGTACTTAGCTATGCTAATGTTTGCATTATGAAAACATACTAGAAATCTAGATTTGTTTGTATATTTATGTGTGCTTGAAATAGCACACAATTTGTTTTACATCTGACAAAGCACACCAATGTGTACATCTATATAGTACATAACCACATACAAAGTTTGGGAATGCAAGTAGCTCAGTAGTTTACAGATGATTAAGAAAAGTTTGAAATTTTGTGAACTTGCCCATTCATTTGATTTTCGGTGAATATACATCTATACATAATAGAAAACTAAGTCTTTCCATCTTAAGCGAAGAACAGATTTTCTTTAGTTGCAATTGTTAGACCTAAAGTAGGACATACAGTCTCAATACTTACGTGCATATTTGTAATATGTCAATAGTTTTATCACACAAGAAGATTTACTTAAAAGATAAATACTTCATTACTGCAACTTCAAACTAATCAATATGAAATTAGCTTATCCCAGAACAAAGATAACAGAGTGGGAGGGGACGAATGCTGTATAGACACTATGTATGAATGAGGAAATTTGGTTAAGCACCTTTTGTTATTTCCGCTGCTGCGTCCTTCTCTGTTATGACTCTGTGTGCAGTACTCAACTACAGGATCGTCTCACTTCTATTTTATTGCAAATTTCTACTTTCAAGAGAGGAGGATTCCCCAAAATATGCTTTAGCTATATGCTATACTACTATTTTGTGCTCTTCTATGTAGCTACTAATCTTATGGCACTATGGTTTCTTTTGTGAGAACAACCATTGCATTTCAAAGGTCACCTCATTCAAACTCTTAAGAGACAACCAGGCATGGGAGAAAAATGCCCCACGCCGAAACAAGTAACAGTAAAGGCAGCTTGTGCACTTCTACTTGTCATTAGCTACTGGATGGCTGGAATATCTGGAAAATTCCAAATCAATCACTGCATTAACAAGTAATTTTGGCTCTAACATTTGCAATTGCATTATTTCCTTCCTAAAGATAAATCAAATGAAGGACTGAAATAAGATGGAAAACAACAAGATGGAGGAAGAAGGTGCTCCAAAAAGGTTTGTTTCTACTATGCTTCTTTATTTCTGTACAATTCACTCCTGGGAAAGGACTGTGTAGTAATTATTGAAATACAAATGGAACTCAGAATATGCAGTATAACAAAGGAATTTTTTTCTGGTAATCTGCAGTAAGCATTTATAAGGACAAGTATCACCATGAGAATGTCCCCATTGATTCAGAGGTGCCTTTATCAACGCCAGCAAGTTGACAGCCTTGTTAGCCATCAGCTACTAGCCAGTTTGGTATGAGCAGATATAGGTGAGTTATTTAGAAGATACTGTCAATACACTCTATAAAAACTGCTTGCCCTCTAAGCTCTGCATACAATTCATATTAGATTATCAGAAGGATCTGTATTCCTGTAAATATTTTTTCCACTTTTCACCAGACCTTGATAGAGACACAAGTGGAGAAAAAAACATATCACTCCACCATGCTCAAAGCTTTGCTTGTGTGGCAGTTTTACCACAGTCAGCACGTGCTGGTTTGAGAAGTCCAGCATGCAGAAATTTTAAGAGCTCAAAGCTTTTTGTCTGATGAAAAAGTGGATGAGGTGCTTAGTGAGATAATATTACCAACAGTGTGTCAACATTGCTGCTATTAGTTCTCCTTCTACCTCTGACAACATAGTCAAAGCACCTTTTTACTGGACTCTGGACTTAAAACAAAACAAAACAAAACAAACAAGCAACCAAAAAACAACCAAGCCAACCTTCTCCATTCTCCCCTCCACACTACCCTCTGTAGAACACTCTGGTTTATTACTATTTCTATTGAATACTGAAAGTGCAATAAAATGGATTGATGCAGGTGACTTCATCATGGAGATGTCACATTTGACGAACTCATGCTTTACACCCATGTAGAACTTATGTAGTAGGGGCAGGACAACATTTCACTTTGGAGTAAACAGAAGTGATCACACAGGTCCTTTCTTTGTCAGGCATGGTGGGGGTGGAATGATTTCTCCCTGCACTACATTTCTGCTTTTTGCATACTTCCATGAATTTCTAAGGTACGTTATTTGTCTTTCCACTATACAGCGAGATTGCTCTTTGGTCAGAGCAAGGGATACAGAAAGATGTAGGACCTCCTTTTCTTTGTAGTTTACCTACTAGAAAAAAATTAATTCTAAGTGTGTGGGATAACTATTTGTGGATACAGGTTTTAGACAGAGGAAGGCTCTTCCTTTGGCTTCCCCCCCGCCCCTGCTCCTTTCTTCCTCCCTTTGTTCCTCGCTCTGGAAAGCCACATCTAGTCCAAAGCAAGCAAGACAATTCACTGGTGTGTTTTCTGCTTTGTTTCAGAGGGGGAGAGCAGGCCAAAAAAAAAAAGATAATGCAAACACGGAAATTTTTCACACATTTTTAGATAAGGGTGACATTCAGGTGTGAAAAGCAAAGGACAGGTTATTGTTCATTGTCAATTTTCCAAGGAAACAGACTTAATTTCACTGCACAGTTCTGAGATGCCATTCCCAAAGCTTTTTTCCAGGCTACAGGAATGGAGGGAACTTTGTCAATTCACAGGTGGCTTAAGCACTGGAGATACAGTGAAAGGAGCTATAGTATCAGCAGGTGAAAACAGAGGTTCAAAGGCTATGGCCAAAATATAATTATTTCATCAACAGACAAAGCATGTTCGGGGAATAAAGCCTGCTAAGGTTACCAGGCAGCCCTATCAGAGTAGAATATGTCCAAACTCTATACAAATACAAAACATACGACCTACTTTCATAGCTATGCTCAAGGACATCTTTGTTAGTGTCAGGTACCAGTGGAGAACACTGTTCATATTGCTCCACTGCACAGCACCTCCCTGAAAGCAAGCAGCTGAAATGTAATAAACCCCCGCTCAAGAGCCCGAGAGGTAAGAACTGGATCTGGCAATAGTAGAATCAAGTTGTTTGTCTAAAACTCGTACACCCCCAAAACGTGCTAAAAATTCATGTGCCACTAGTGTTGTTTTGAAAAGAACTAAAGTATTGAGAGAAAAAATTTTCTGGTTCTTTATAAACACTTTATTTCTTGTTCAAAGTTTGAACAGATAAAGCAAATTATTTATTTTATGAAATAGCTGTAGTACACCAAACTTTCAGTAGGGGCAGTGATATGGATGAAGTACTGGTTTCTGGATTTGGCATAGCTGAGGCCCAAAAGCCACAGGCAGCTGAGCCGATCTGCCTGTCAGGCTATATGGCACATGTTCGTATGCTGCTGCACACAATGAACCACAACATGTTTAGGTCAATCCAGAAAAGGTCCTAGGTTTGAAGGGTGAATGTAGGCCTGCCAAGCTGTCCAGTGGCAGTGATTTTTGTGGTACGTAGTTGCCACTGAGACACCCGACTCCCTCCCCAACTTTGAGAAGTCACTCAGATATCTCTGTATTAAAATTGTACCCCAGGATTTGGGGATAGTTTCACACCTACTGCTGATCATGCCATCATCTACTTCATCAGTTCATCAGCCACGCCTGAGGTAAAGCACAGGATGATGCTGTTGCCTCATGCCAAACTCCTGCCCAGCTTATCATAACATAGGCAGGTGCATGGATCACAGGCAGCAAGCAGTTCCTTGCTGTTTCTCACCTTTTTAATTTCGCATTTCACAGCGTCCTGATTGTGACCCCATTTGAACATGAGTTAATAACTCCATTTATGCTTCTACAGATGAAAAACATTTCTTCCTAATTTTTATTTCCCTCCTTTCCCCAGACATAGAAAATGTTAAATCTAGATTTTCAGGTTTGCTGCTGTTGGAGAAGTGGTGAGAAGACATAGAATCATAGACTAGCTTGGGTTGGAAGGGGCTTCCAAAGATCATTTAGTCCACCCCCCCTGCAATGTCTAGTGACATCTTCAATTAGATTGGGGTGCTCAGAGCCAGAACTGACAGCTGTAGGCTCCCATTGAGCACAAGTGGGTATGCAACGGTTAGCAGTCAAAAAATGAAGTTAATTCTGATCGTTGTACCCACCAGAGATGGAGCAAGTTGGAGGAAGTGCAGGTGAAGCAGCTGGCTAAAGTTTTGATCCCTTGAACAACACCAATCTTTCTAACATTTCTGGTGTATGAATCCCAGTAAGACAACTTACTGGGATTCAGACTAGGACTCTAGTAAGAGTCTAAAGCTCATTAAATAGTCTTCTTGACCTAGCTACCAATGAAATAATTTATGCCATAAGTAGCCGGTTATGCAAATAAATAAAAATCTACTCCAAAAAATTAACTGTGTTGTGTTTCCTTGTACAGTAATGTGAGAGCAAACAGTACCTGAAACATGGAATATATTTCACTAACTGAGATATTTCCCAAGACTCACTCAAACGCTTAGAATCTGAGAGTAGAGGGACATTTTAAGTGCAGGTTAAAAAGATATTTAGTCTCTTATAGTTACAAGTAGGTGCTCTATACATCATATTGACAACTTAAATCTCCAAAGTATAAATGTCAAAGACCCTTGCCCTGCCTAAAAGCATCTTGCTGGATAAACCGAGGGAATTTCAGTTAAGGATGAATGTGCAATTACTTTAAGGAAGAATAAAACCAAGCTCTCCATTAGGAATATATGAGCAGCTGTTAAAAAAAAAAAATACTGTCCATTCATTCAATTAACTCCTAACCTTGGAGACCACAGATCATTTCATTTGTCACCACATCGATTAGGCAGCTCTACATTTTAAGAGCACTTCTATGCCATTAGATTATTAGATCCAACTAATTTGTTTTCCTAGAATTACACGAATACATTTGACACATTAGCTAATTAAGAAAGTTACAAGATTTGTATCAAAATCTTTCTATAAGTATAACAAATTACTATCATCAAAACACTGACTGAAAGACAAAATATGTATCGTTTTTCAAGGTGCTGCCTGTTGTATGTTATATTTTGAAACTAAAATTGTCATTTGCTTGCTGCTATGAAATTACAAGATACAAGGAAACAATTTTAATAAACAAACAAATCCTAAATATCATCACTCAAAATCATAAGTAATTTAATCTGTTAAGTACAAAGGACCTCCCTTCACTATTTTTAAATGTTTTTTGAACTAGATTTCTTCTCTAAACAGTAAAGCAATCTGCCCATCTAGTGGATGGTTGAATGGGAACACACTAACCTGAACAAGATATTTTTACAGACTCAGGTTTAGAGTATTTAAAAGATCACTAATTTGTTTTCACATGAATTGAACTGATACTGCAATATCTGAAGGAATTTTAGTTACAGAAAATAAATTAGAAATGCTTCCTCATTTTCTCATGAGGTGTATAAAAGAGTATTCTCCTACCTTTGTCGGAGATGCTTGCTTCTGAATGACTGGAACAATTTTACTTGCATCCTAGTAAACTCTTGAGCAGTAATCCTGTTCTGTGTCTACAGCAGTTTCAGGGGGGTGGGACTTCTGTGTAATAATGAATTCACCAGGGAATCTTCCCTTTCAACGAATGCTGCTGCAGACAAGGCAACCACTCTACATTTACTGTCACAAGCTTTTGGATGATTAGTTAAGATGCAGGGAGTAAGTACGTGTACATACATACAGTCACACGGATTCAAATATTTTCTGTACCCTAAAGCTTTGACAAATAGGCTGAAAACTGCAGTATGTTTTACAGCAAAGTGTATGCATGTGTATGTACATATATACAATTTATATATATATCAGAGGAGCATCACGAAAGGTAAAGACGAGAAAAATGCTGATTTAGTGTATGTGGGTGTGGCAAAATAGCGTGGCTGGGTCTATTAGTGATTCTCAGCATTTAATCTGAGAAGCAGAAACTTAGTTAAGCACACCAAGCCTTACCTAAAAAAATTTTACTTGAATGTTTCTTAATCCTAAATGATAAGCTGCGTAAAAAGCAGATGCACAGCCGCCCCACTAGCAATCACTAATTTCCCCTGTACAGTGGCAGCACAGATCTAATGAAGAAGCTCTGTAATATGTTAACCCAATAATGCCAAAAATAACTTCCTTCAAGCTCTCTGACAAAGAGCGGTGATGTTTATAGTGACCATTATTACGATGTATTAGCAAAAAACCCTTGGACAATATGCGTGGTCACTTAAAATAATAGACAACAAAAGAGAGAGCAAATGGATACGTCAGCTGAAAGAGACACATATCTAGCAAGGTTATGGCAATGAGCGTGACAAAGGGTGAAGAAGTGTCCCAGTATTCAGCCAAGCACTTCAGTGGAGCTGCAAGAAGAATGGTCTTACAACCGCATTACTGGACTAAGCGAGCATATCGGCCTTTATGAAATCATCCAGCACTTCCCTTATCTCATTTACAGATAAAAAGCAAAATTATGCAAAATTAATGTCTAGATCTAATAATAATGCAAACCCAACAAGTTAAAAATAGAACTTTGATACTTCTTAGATACCCAAAGTAAAAAAACTCTCCCAAGCCTTAGATAATGTCTAAATTAGGAAAACCTCTAAAGGAATCAACAAAATAAATAAGGTTCCCTACATACCTCTAGATTTGCTTCTGTACGTATTCATGGGTGTTTAATTGATGGCACGGTTAAGAATTTTGCCAGCTAGTACTAGCAAAATGTGAAAGTAGTCCAAAAATATAGAAGTTCCTTTCTTTAAATCCTTCAAGCGACTCCATTTGTTTGGCGCTCTTACAGCTTTCTTGTTACCTACCTCCCAACAGGTACAAAAAACATACCTTTCTTCTGGATCAATTCCAGCCTCATCCAGGGTGGGGGAAGACAAATTCAACTCTCTTCCCTTCAAACACAACCTACATTTCCCAACTCCATGCAGGTGCCCCAACCAGCAAGTCAAGAAGTGGTCTGTGTGCTTACCACACCTTCTTTTGAAACCATCCCAACGGGGATACAACACTCAAGAATCTGAGCTACTCAAAAGACAGACCAAAAGAGTAAACATCACCCTAGAAAGTTCAAACGTGAGCATAACCTGAATAGCAGGTAATGACCTTATCTAGAGTAGAATTTTGAGGATTTTATTTCAAGAGAAATGAAAAGAATTTACGATTGCTTAACTCAAAGGGCAGAAGGTGAAGGAAGAGCAACAAGGGAAGAGAATGCTAATATTTGGCTGCAGCAAAAGCAAGAACAGAGACGCTCCCCATCTTTGTAGCAGATAGTAGAACAAGCAATGAGTTAAAATTATAGGTGTTTTCCAACGCCTAACATCGATCTGCCAGTAAAGAGGTAGACTCTGCAATCTTCCCGTTCACCAGGGAGGCTTCAAGAACAAGTTAAAAAAAAGTATCATAAATAATCTCAGGAGAGTTCATTTTGTATTGGTTTAGTCAGGTGGTCTGTACACGTCTACACAAGGCTTCAAGTGCAAGTTCTTCACATTGAACATGCGGAAGTGAAGCATGTGGCTGTCAGAAATAACTTTATCCACAGCAAAAGTATATCATTCTTTTTAATTTGTAAAAAAGTTCAAAACAATTATATTGATAGGAATTATTTATGTCAACAGAAGTATGAATGTCATCCTACTAATGAGAAGCTTAAAAGTAATACAACATTAATTTGCATTTCAATTCAATTTTAAATATATGCTTGCTTCATTCATTCAAAAACCTTTACCTTCAATTTGGAACAAATGAAAGAATACAGGCTATTTATCTAAATTAATCCTGTTCTTATCCCAATTTGATACAATCATATGGAGCATAGAAGACTGCTTTTCACAGCTGTAAGAACAAAACCTACATGTCAGGTGTACTACACTTCTCCAAGCACTTTGGTTCGCTTCTTTGTATTAAGTAATTGCACCCTGCTACATCCTAGAACTTAATTATCTTGACCTAGCATACTAATTTTACTTAAGACCTTCTTTTATTGATCTACTACACAGCTGAAATGCTATTTCACCTTCTGGCTTGTGCATTGCTTTTATTAAAACAGTGCCTAACTCATTTTCATCTACTTTAAAGATTACTTTATGGAAAAAGGACACCAGACAGCAAAGGTACTGTTTTTTAAGTAAATAAATTACATGCAACCCCCTTTGTTGCTGTTAAATGCCCAGACTTGCAGTTACAGGTCTACTATTTGATAGCTGTTAGTGACGGATATGAGTTCTCTATACAGCTGTTTTTTAATCACGTCAAATTGTAGCATTTTGTGATTGGAAAGTGTCCTCTGATAGAGGAAATTAAATTTTATAAAATGCCATCTTTCTGCAAACACTGATTTGATTTACTGGTATAGTGTTGGAGAACTGTAACCGGTGTTTAGCAATACCTGCACGTCCTCAGACGGATGAATGCTTCAGTGAAATACACAAAGTGCTTTAGTTATTGGAAAGTGCATTTTATCCACAAGCTGTAAATGGAGACCCCAGCTGTCAGACACAAATTTGAGCAGAATCATGGTTCAGTGGCATTTAAAACAAAGAAGATACAAGTCTTCTCACATCAGTGTTTTCTATTCTTTTCCCCTTTCAGTCAGAAGAGCTCCATATGCATCTCTAGAAAACACACAAGATCTCTGACAATTTTCTTAATTTTCCATGCAAAAGTACAGGTAATGTGGACAACGCACATCCTACATAGAGCGCCCACGGATTCTGAATTTAAATAAAATATTGATGATGTGTGGTGTTTATCACTTTTTGCCCTGGTTATGCATAGGCTTCTGTGTGAGGTTAGTTCATCTGATCAGTAGCAAAACAGCCGATCTCTCACCACCTCTCCAGGGAAAAAAGTACCATCATTAGATTCGTCAGGAGACTACTTCAGATTTCCTTGTACCGATGGCTGTCACAAGAGAAATGGGGGACAGCCCTCTGCAGAGTCACCTTGGTGTATCTAAATAAAGCAATTGCAGAGCTGTACTTAAAGATATTTTTGAGAAAGGCTATTAAAAAAAATGCTATCCTGTACCACAACACAAATACCTTGAAAAAATGCTTTCATTGCAGAGTTTTGGCTATATAGGGTGCCTAGCCTAATTAATCAAGTCTGGAGAGGCTAGATTTATTTACCAGAAACACAATTCCCATAAAACGATAACTTCAGAAAATCATATCATTGTAGGGAAGAAGATAATGAAAAAAGTACAAGATGGATCTACACACTGCAAGCAGACTGGAATACATCAAACAGTATTACACAGGGAAACATTTAACAAATACCTCTGTGCATGTTTATTCCATTAATTGGTTGCAGCATTTTGAAAATTCTTTTTTTAACTATACTCCTCTCTACTGCTACGATAAGCTTAATTTATGATATAAAATGCTGCAGTGAGAGTTCTATAAGCTGTTACAGAGAAGGCTAGCAAAAGTTTATGCATTTTCCAGTTGACTTACACAACAAACTTTGTGTGTGATTACTCGTTAAGGCCAGCCTAAGGTTCTTAGAGACTTCAAGGAAATGATCTGGTTTGCTTTCCACAATTTTTTTTTTTTTTGGAGACATATCACCGCACTAGTGTACTGTTTAGCACATTGAACAAGCTTCTTTCCAAACTTTTCCTAAGCACATAATTTAAGCCCAAGTGTTANAGTGCTTATGTCAACATAATTCTTAACTCATTGCTGTTGCTAGGAGAATTTTGTTTACAGCTCGCGGATGAAGTAATTCTCATACATTTTTCTGAGGATACCCTATTTTTTTCATTGACTAAACAGTTATGTCTAACTTTCTTGCCCTGCGTGCGTGGGCAGTGCTTCCTCTCTTTGGATCATGTGCGGAAATTCAATGGCAGCGTCAGTTCTCGCCAACTCCGAGAGCGTTGCACTTGTGTCCTATTTATACTGCAAGCAAAAATAATTACACCTCTTCTTTTCTGAGAACTAGACACTGAAATGGAAGCAACTCAATGCACTTTAATGAGACTTCTTTCTCCAAAAGAGTTGAGCCTCCTGTATCATTACAGAAAACTCAAAACAGCTTTCCCTATGTTTAATTATAAAGATGTAATATGATTTAGAGGTCATTAAAATTATGAGGACAGCTTTTCTTCTTGTAACTGTCAATTGCCTTGGAAAAAATTCTCCTTGCTCACCAACCCGAAGGAAAGCATGTTCGGTTTCAGACAGGTAGAGAAATAAGGGAAACACTAATGTATCTCAAGTACCACTATACAATCATGAATTAGGTAAAATATCAAAGAGTGAAAGTGTCTTCATTTATTTATTCAGAACTCTGACTTTAGCTGGTTATGTTCCCTGTGTTATTTGTACAAAGGTGACATTTAGTTACACCAGAAGTGTTTCCTTTGATTATGCCTCTTACTATTTCAACACAGAAGACTGCTTTGCTTCTCACGGCACTAAGACAGACACAACCATCAAGCTCTAAATGCTGCTAAAGCAACTACCAGGAACGCATGCTCACTGTCCTGTTTTATACAGTTAAATATGGTGAATAAAGTATGGAAAAAATATGGGAAGTTAAATTCCTTGTATTGACTTTTTATTTTAAGTTATTTATTCATTAGAACATGAACCAGAACCCAGCTGAGAACTGTCAGTTTCAGACAAGAAGAAATAATTTCTACATTTTGAATTATTATGTAATTATTTTATACAAACCACCCAATGTTATTAGAAAGAACAAACTTATTGCAGAATATTTACAAGTCTGGATATTAAAACATTTAGTAGTGGATACCCAATTTCAAAGGATCTAGTTTGCATAGGCAACAGAACCGAATTTTGTTCTTTTTCCCTCATCTGTGCCAATCAATACAGACATGAAGAATTTTTGCAGGCAAGAGTCACTGAATGTAGCAAGAAGGATCTATTGTCACCAAAAATTGAGGTTGAAGCTGGAATTTAGAAACAAATTTTTCCTTCAGGTGGGCTATGAAACAAGTAAACGGAGTCGATGATTACCCAAGGACATCACACGGTCTCCATCCTGGAAGTTCTCAAGACTGCTGGACAAAGAGCTCGATTTCAAGCAGCATGTTCAACAGTTTGTTATATTGCTTTGCTGTCTGATCTTCCATGTAGTTTCATTCTTCATGACGAAGGGGAGCAAAGCTCCTAACTCAAAAGGATTTAGGACCTACATTTCAAAGTCTATACCTGCCCAGATAGAGCTATAGAGTTGGCGTAGTTGTGTGACCACTTTTGTAGGAGAGGAAAAAAATTGATTGTCCTCATGCTATTGCTCTCCCAGTTTACTTTTCCTGGGTGAACATCACTGAAAACCTAGGTAGAGTAGCCCAGTCTTTAGACACGCATCATGTTGCAGAATATAGATTGAAATCCAGGTCATCTGTTGAGGTGAATCCTCAGACAGAAGTAGGAGTAAAGAGGCTTCTGACATATGGAGAGACAGACAGACTGAGATTAAGCTCAGGAGAGCACATCTTCCTTTCTGAAATCACGCTCCAGTTTTCATATGCCTATAAACAGTACAACAAAGGATGAAGAACTCTAATTACTTGATAAAATCACAACTGCATGATATTGATGAGGCCTTTGTCAGTGCTTTGAACAGGTCCAGGTTTTCAGCCATCATGCTGTGTTACAAAGTACTTATTCTTAAAGAAACTCCAAAAATCCTCACCAAAACCTGCAAACGATCCCCATTCACCTGCAGACTCCACCCCACACCAAACAACCAACCCCGAGACACAGGTAAATGGAATAATTATCTCATGGATTAAATCTAAACCCATGGCCATTACGGCAGAAGCAAGAATGGATTACAGTTTTATTATCTTGCTTCAAAAACACTGGAAAGTGTGCTTCATAACCTTTGATACTACAGAAGTTACTGCACGTCTCATGAATAACTAAATAGATTATAAATACTTTCACTTTGATATTCATAGGCTGATATCAAAATACTGTAACATTCCCTGAGTTTCCTGTTTCCCATGACTTCCCTCTCAAATCTTTCTTAGTGACCTTTGAGAGTGGGATATTTTGCTCTCCTAGTTTCTGTGAAAATGAATGCAGCCAAAACCAGAATTAAGACAGATATTTAGAGAATCTTCTGTTGTTCTTCCATTTTTTCTCTTCCCATGCTTATTTTGGGAATAATTTTTCATCTTTTGTTCATGTTCTGATGCACTTGTTTGTCTAGCTTACAAGTCCAGGTTTTACCATATTTGTATGAAGCTTCTCAAATATTTGTGAACTATTATGACCTGATTATTTGCTTTTATTTGTAATCTCTTTATCCATTATCCTGACAAGATTTATTTTGAGTGCATATGCTTTTTTAAAAGTACATATAGTACCTTAATCCTAAGAAAAATCATTTCACGTTATTCTGAGGGCTGGGGAAACCAACTGAATTAAGCCATAAAAGGTTAATACAGAATATTAAAATCTGAAAATTAGTTTAAAAATGCATTAAAACTAATTTCAATTGGTAAAACTTTTTTTTTTCTAGTGTTCTATAGGAATCTTCCAAATTACAATAAGATACAAGAAGAAAATGCAAAAATTTACACAATGTGAAAACAATGCAAAAACTGACGGAGTTGCAACAGATGCTGGTGCGTTTTGTCTTTTTACCCTGTGTTTTGAGGGTTTTATTTTTTAAGGTTTCTTTGTTGGGTGGTGGGTTTATTGTTTGTTTTGTGAAAAAAGAAAACCAACCACCAACCAACCATGCACTGCACAACTTCTCAGATGCAACATGTAAAGATGTGGACTAGAAAAAGAACTAAGGATCACAGAGTAACTGCACTGGGTTGTTCAGCAAGACTGTAGCGAAGGTAGGCATTTCAGAACTTGCTGACTTTCATGACTTGCTGGCATGACACTCTGCAGAAACAAACTCAAAGTCTATCTGCCTCGTGGAAATAGCCTGAATGATTGGCATGAGGAATTAGTTTGGATTAGCAGCTTCTTACAAGTAGCACTCCTTGGAAACAGTACTGGGGTTAGAAGTGTTTTTATTGTAAAACCTGTGCAAAGCAGAAGACATGTTCTTCAGGTTCAGTGTGGGGAGGTTGTTGATACACTGGAGGAGAGCAGGGTTGCTGCTTGGAGGGACACACACACACACCAGACTATCAGGTCAACAGCAGCATCATGAGTTTCCAAGTCAAATGAGGAGCCCTGTACCTAGAAAAGAGCAACCTCGTGCATTTCTAAGCAAAGGCCAGACACATATTGATCTGGTAGCTGAAGAGAACCTGAGGGCCCTGGTGGAAAGCAAGCTGAAGAGCCAGTAACAAGCTCTTGCTGCAATCATAGCTATGTGCTTGCCAGGCTGCAGAGAAAGAGCACAGACAATGGACCAAGGGAGTGGGTTACTGTTCTCCACCTGGTACTGGTGGGGCTACATCTGCATTGTACTCTGCTGGGTTTTGGCCCGTACATAGCAGAAATAGTTTGTCAGCAGAAATACTGGCAAAGAGAAGAGTCCCTTGATGAGTCACTGAGCTGGGTTTGGAGCACGTGATGTATAAGAGGCTGAGGAAAATGGGCTTGTTTAGGTTTAGAAAAATAGATGGCTAAGGAGAAACTGGTTGTAGTCTGACTAGCTAAGGGGAGAGATCAAGAGAAGACGGCAAGACTCTGCTCAGACAAGTAGAGAAAATAGTCACGGTTGCAGTCATGAATAGCAGCAAGAGATTGTTGGATATAAGGAAAAAACATCTAAATAATTAAAGTAGTTAAGCACTGTGGCAAACGTCCAGAGGAACTGTGGATTCTCCAACCATAAAGACTTGCAAGATAACTGAAAAAACCTGATCTACTTTTAAAATTAGCCTTCCCTTTAGAAGGAGCTTATAGTAGATAGGTCCAGAAGTCACTTCTAACAACTTTTCCTAAGATTCCAAGACAGTACTTCAGAACTGCTTTACCACCACAGCACAGAGGACACCTATGGTTTCATTGAGGTGGACAAGCTTCCCCTACCCCAGTTGCTCATATAACCATAGAGGAATCACAAAAATATTGTCTCGGTTGTACCACTGGATTTATTAGCAAATATTGTCTGTTTGTTGGACACAAAATGCAACCTAAATACCCTGGTTGTACCAATGAACACTGGTCCTAGGTACAAGGCCTACATTAAGGAGGCCAGTCTCCCTCCATAACTTCCATGTTTTCAAAAGCTGCCTTGCATTTGCAAAATGGATTTTCACCAAGTACTCTCCCACATACTATGTTAAGGGGAAGCCAAAATAGGAGAAGTGAATAGGTTAAAGGTTTTCTGAAATAGTTACTGTCTTCATTTAGACTTCAGCATAGATGAGGGAGAGTTATAAATCACTAGACAATTGCTTCTGCAGAACATTAATTACTTCTTAGAAGTATGCCAAGCCAGTGTTAATGGTACCTGATGCAAGACTGGAAAAAAGCCATCCTGTTGATATAAACCAGTAAGCAGAGGAAAGTATCCTGAATATGCAAGATTTGCATCTATTTTGAAGTGGGTGTGGTAGAAGAAAAAATTCCAGTAATTACTTAAAAATAAAGGTGAGGTTTAGGAAAGAGTGTGGTGTTGGTTGACATGGGCAGATCACCTCCAGTGGCTTCTGTGGTGAAAATGGAATAATGGTCACTTTCCCAGAAGCGAGGGACCACTGAGGAACAAGTGAAACAGCAGTTGTATAGCAGTTTCAAAAATGTAAAATACTATTCTATTAAGCTATTTATCACAACTAATTACAACAGCAATTCTTCCTTTTAGGGTATTAACATCGAAGCAATATAGGGGTTCAAGCCTAGCATTGACATAACTATTTTGAAACTACCAAACATGCAATAGGTGGAATTTACAATTTACACTTACAAGAAGAAAATAAAAAAGACTGGGACCTAACTTATTCCCTACATAGATTATAAAACTGAAGATCAGGTCTTAAATGTTCCTCACACAACACATGCTCTCACCAGTCAAGGCAAAGTGTCAACAGGTTTTCACCACATTTTCTTTTAAAGTTAAAGCAAGCAAATATTCCAGAAGGCAGTTACCTCAAGAAGTAGTGAGAGACCGTATTACTCCGATAAAGACAAGTGACAAGTTATCACCTCTCTCCCTGATATTTTTTTTATGGGGGAGGAGGGAAGGCAGAAGTTTATAATACAAGTAGGTCCAATCTCAGTAAGAATTTATATTTACTTTTGAATAAAAATTTCAACTTGGCCTTTCTGAGAAAAACTCTTAGACAAAATTGGAGGGGGGAATACACCCACAAAGAGAAAAGTTACATGATGAAAACTTGCATCACAACAAGAATTATGTTAAACTGAGCATTCATTTGTTGTTTTTATTTTCCACTTTTCTCCCCTTCTTCCCTGAAGGCATGGGATTTTTTAAATTTGTATCTAAAATACAAATGTATCTTTTAATTTGGTCTAAAATAAATGTTACTTTTTTGATACTAAAATAAACAAACTACAAAGAAAAAAGTTTAGGCACTAGGATTTTACTCTCATATGTCCTACCTTTTTTCAACAAAGCAACAAAGTAGCTGCTTGTGTTGAGGTTTTGAGCTTGGGCAGGTGGTTTTTGTGTTTGTCTGTCTTTAAGCAGAGCAGTCTTGAAGTCTCACAATTATGGGAGGAACAGCACTAAGGGGAAATTATCAAACCCTGAGATTCACACAATTAATGTACATCAATCCACTGCCATGGAAGCCATGGCAAGAGGCTGAAGAGATGCTCTGTGCCTCTGCATGGAAGGATATGAAGTTCCAGGCAGATTTGTTCCAGTGCCAGAGCAGCAAAGTGCAAGTAGGGCAGAGCGTGCAGTAGAACCTTACAGAAAGAAAACATCATAGGATTTCTTCCTTTGATTTTCACAGCCTACTTTATCTATGGGAGGAAATAACCACAGCTGTAACGTGGTGCCAAAGTACAAGGCCATGATCCCACATTAGTTACAGGTCTTCACAAGGAGATACCCACATAAATGTAGGGCTTGGATGTTATCCGTATTATTCTCACTGTTGTTTAAATAGATGAGTAAGAACTTCAACAAAAAGAAAATCAAAACAAAGTTTAGATTTCTTTCATATGCTAGGAAACTAGGCTTGGGGCTAGAAAAAGCAGGTCTGGTGTTTTCTCCCTCGTCTCTCTGCTCCCTAATTATTTCTTGAGCTTACAATTCAGTCATTTCACAACAGTGCACAGAAGAATTATTATCTATTTATTTTTTAAAAGGTACAATTTCAGGTGCCCTGTGGTAAACTCCATGGTAACGTGACATCTTATAATTTCAGAGCCTGCAAAACGAACATAATAGGTGAAGCAAGCAAGATAAAGAACTAAAGTGGATGTGTACAAAAAGGAAACATCTTTATTTAGTGACAAGGACTGTAATAAGTTTTATTTCGTATGTTTTTGGACTGCATGTTATAATTATAATTTACTCAGATTTCTTTTGCAAATGCACATCTGGACTTTGTCCACTCGCCTGCGTGGTTACTTGCTCTGCTGTTTATTCCAGATTTATTTTCACACAGCTCTGTACAGTGCTTCCCCTTCCCAAGGGAATTGTTCCTAGCGGATGGTATTTACATGACACATCATGTCCAGTTTTCAGTAGTTTTTCCACAACTCTATTTTCAAGTGTCAGAAACAATGTTTAAACATATTTCCACACACAGCTACATTTGTGTTACAGGATTTTGAAGGAGAAGGGGAACTATGAAGTTACCATACAGTTTTCAAGCAAGACAAATACACCGTGATTACAACCTGGAGTGAAGAGAAATTTTCAAGTGTTCCATATGTCTCTCGTGACGACACTTCTAGGTCTTTTTAGCTTCTATCCCAGGACAATTTATTTTATCTGTTCCTGCTAGAAGAGACCTTGCAGTCTAATCAGAATATATACCCTCTGTGATCCCAAGACTAACAAGATCATCAAGCATATGATGTTTCTTTTGAGACTGAACATCTTGCCACATAGCCTGAAAGAATCTGCGTTATTTCTAAAGCTTTAGAAAAGACACAACAAATTAAGATACAATAACCTCATCAATTAGTATTCTTCCAAAGTTTAGGTTCCTTGCCAGCAATATTTAAGGTAAACATTTTTTAAGGTAGTTATTCTGAGTCCTCCAAAGTGTACAGCTACAGCAAAAATGTAACCCTGGAGAAGGAGAGCAGCTTGTTCAGAAAAGAAATGCAAAAAAAAACAACCACATTTTCAGCAATAATTTTTGAGAAGATTCAGCTGTTGGTATTTGTTTGGTTTTTATTAGTCTTAAATTGTGTTACACACATCCTGCCAAATATCTATTTTGCATCACGTTCATGTAAGAATTCAAGGATATAAATTTATAGTTGCATTGGATATTGAAAAAAAGCATATTGGAGTGCATTTTAATAGGACCCAGATCTTCAGGTCTTTGTGAAACAGACTATTCAAACACAAAGCATTTTTATACTGTATCTTAATGTTAGCACTTCTTTCATCCAATCAGCTTCCTTCTCAAGTGTCAGTCATACAAGATACAAGAAATAGCCTGTTGTTTTACTCAGATCTGTTAAATTCCTGTTGGATAGCACTGACTTCCAGTAGAGTTTTAGATATACATCTACCAGTATGTTATGGGAAGGCAGTCAAAAATGTTAACCACTTTATATTAAAGTTATTAAACACCTTGGAAAGCCACTCAAGAAAATCAGATTAAAAACCCCCACCTATATAAGCCATAACAACAAGCATTAAACACACTGGGACAGGCTCCAAGAGTGTAAGAACCCCGACAAAACCAACGTTATGCCAAAACATTAAAACTCTCTTGTAGAGTTAAGACAAGGTTTAAGAATTAAACCAAGATGACTTTTTCCTTATGCCCAGCGCAACCGTGGCTCCTTATCTGCATTGCCGTAGAACAGCTTAAATTCTCCTGTCCCACGTGTAACAGAAAACAAAAAATGATACCCAGTGCTTATCCGGCACTCTGCAACCACTGTTTGTTGTGTCAGGACACAAAGAGCATTTCCAAGGCACCCACTGACACCCAACATATACAATAACTGGAGGAAATGTTAGACAGTACCTGACACTCCAGCTCCCAGAAATAGATCATGACTGCTGTAACTCTTGTAAGAGTAGCGTTACTTTTGATCACACAGTGGTCATTTTTACAGCTTCCCATTTTAAAGTATTTATCTACAGCTATTGAAAATAATCACCAGTGCAAAAGCTATGACAGCTTCGCAACTCTCCTACATTAACAGTGCACAACGTGCTCCGATCCTGTTAATCTTTTGATATTGGGTAGACAGGTTTGTTATCTGAACACCAGCCTAACTATCCTTCGCCAGCCAACTGCCACCAGTTACATTCAACCAAAATCAGCAATTCTGCAAGTGATAAATAACAAGCAAGCAAGAAATTATCACTGTTCTGGCAAATTATTTAGAAAAATACATATTTGATAAATTCTGAGGGAATATCAAATTCTCCTCAGTATCTGCCCCACCATTGCAATCTTCTTGTTTCTGGCCAACATCTAGCTCAAGTCAAAGCAGAGATGTGATTCTTCCTCTCCAGCACCACACTGAAGTACCGTAACTACTAGGCGAGAAAGTCCTCTTTCATACAGTCATTTTATTGTTTCATTCCATTAGTAGTGCTTTCACGGGAAGAGAGAGGCTGCTAATCATACGGATGTAATCGTGGCCCACCTCCCTTCCCTTAAGAACTTGCTACCTGCAGTTACCACTAACTGAAGATCAAGTTAAAATGGGAATGGTTGCAATCAAAGTCAAAATATAGGTTTGTATTTTCCATCTACTCCAGAAACAAGGGGCGTATGTCTTACGAAGAACAGTTTCATTGTCTTTTATCATCTCTCTCTAAAGACTAAGTCATGAATGACTTAAAAATGGATTTTTTTTTTCCTTCTAACAATGTAATACTTGTCTCTTGCCTTTCAACTGACATCCCCTCATACCGTTGTGCTCTGCAGAACAATAGAGCCAGTTGTAGAAATGAAATGAGTCACAAACAGCACGTGACTTGGGGCATGTGAGGCAGAACTGACTATGTCACTGTCACAGCTGCCAAAGGGTGCAACAAAATCATGTTGTTTACTGCCTGAATTCAAAATTTTGCTGTTGATCTGAGCATTCTTTTTAAAGTAAGACATCAAGTAACATGCAAATTTGCTCATAATTTGTCAGTGCTAATTTACAGCTTGGTTAGCCCTAATGCTTTGGTAGTACAAGACACTGTTCATGTATTGATTAATCATCTCATGATATAGAGGTGACAAATCTCCCTGCTAGACCAGCAGGTAAAGTTCAGATCCTCAGTGTAAAACCAGGTTGGCTATTATGGCAACACAGTTTTGTTGTTCAAGATATAATTATCTTAAACTGGAACTGCATTTCTCTTCCTCTCCTAGAGCTCTGATCATTACATACCTACAGAGGTGGGCAAGTATCCAAAAACCCCATTTTTACTGCATTTGCCTCCTTGCTGACCTTCTTCCTACTCTTTCAGTAAGTCACCCTGGAAATAAAAGTTGTAACTAAATAACTGAGTATTTTTTTCCTCATCTGTTGTTGTTAAAAGGTTAAACCATAATCTTCTAAACTTTTCTAGGCTCACTCCCCTTAAGTGTCAGAGCACATGCCTATTATAGACTGTCCATTGCACAGTGGCAGCCTGAAGCATTCCCACTCATATTAGGTACTGGATTTGAAAAAAACAAGAAAAAACCCCCCTGAGAAATATTTTATCTAACTAGTAAATTGTAAACTAAACGCTCTACATCAGAAAAAAAGGGAAGAAAGTAATTTGAGCAGAAATTAAATAGCCGAAGAGAAATTTTTGCTCCCAGTCAAGCCATGCCTATATGAATCTTCCATTACTCTCAGAGTCAAGATTTTTATCCTGAGTTCAATAATCTGTGAGCAACAGTGCTCACAACTCTTTCTCCCAGCACTACCTCATTATTAAAACCTTAAATTCTTAAAATCCTTCTGTGATTGACTCTAAAGTCAAGGATGAGTGCTGCTAAATGTTCTACCAAATCCAGGTATTCTTTCTTCCTCAAAGAATTCTAGCACAGCTCTTCTCTGTCAAAGTTGCACAGCATGGAAGGTCCAACACCAAAGCTTTTTGCAGAGCAGCTCTGTCAGTCAAGGTTCAGTTGAATTTTAAGGAATGTTTGTACACATATCCCCCCCGCTCCAGTTAAAAAGAGGTAATTTTATTGAAAATATGTTCTTGTGAAGTTGTGCATGGAGACATTCAGCCTGCAGAAGAGAAGGCTCCGGGGAAAACTTAAAGCAGCCTTCCAGTACCTGAAGAGGCCTACTAGAAAGCTGGAGAGGGACTTTTTACAAGGGCAAGGAGTGATAGGACAAAGCGTAATGGCTTCAAGCTGAAAGACGAGAAGAGTTAGACTAGATATAAGGAAGAAATTCATTGTTATGAGAGTGGTGAGGCACTGGCCCAGGTTGCCTACACTGGCAGTGTTCAAGGCCAGGTTGGATGGGGCTTTGAGCAACCTGGTCTGGTGGAAGTTGTCCCTGCCCATGGCAGGGGAGTTGGACTACACATCTTTAAGTTCCCTTCCAACCCAATTGATTCTAAGATGTCTGGAAATTATCCATCATCATTGTCATCCTATCATGCTGACAATATAAGAAATCACTGTTCTCGTTGTCTTCTTGTCCTCGTTAAACTCCTAACTTCGGAATCTTTCCTCTGCCAAGATAAATCAGTTCTTGAAGTTATCAACAGTCTCAAGGCTCAGATTTAACCATGGAACAACATAGAAAAGAATTCCTCTAGGTTCAGACATGAACACACAATTGAATGCCTTTCAGTTCAAGGTGCTCAAAGAGCGACAGTGAAGATGTAACCTTCTGAGCTCCAGTAACTAGTTACACGAATGCTTTTTGCCACTTCTTACTGTTAATATAAAGTAGTAGGACACTAAGCTGATGTGTCATGTTCTGCTGGCTGGGTGGTCTAGGAGCCTCCAGAGGGACGTACCACAAGCTCAGCTGGTAGGCACCTACTAAACTGGATTAACACAATTCTGTTAGACTGTATAACCGTATCCAAGCTGTCAGAAAGAATATAGGTCTTTATGACTGTGATTATTTCAGTTTATATTTCTCATATTATCCACTGGGTGTGTAGGTCTTTACAAATAAGAAGCGTTTGCATTTATTGTTACTACAAACATTACCCTCATGAGATTTCACAGCTAGCTGAATGCCTGGAAAAAAAGCTGTTGGGAAGTTAGATACATAAATATGTATAGTCCAAGAGATCAATAAAAAGGATTAATTCACCTGAGTGTTTCAACATCACTTTCATTAGATACAAGGACAAACATATGACTTGATTGTATTAGAAGGGAACAAATACTTCCAAGATGCTCCTGCATATTGACGTTCGTGGCACTCACAGGAGAGATTCATTTCAGAAGAGCCTTTAAAAAACCCATTTCTTACAAAACAGCACTTTGATCACTAATTTCAGCTTCAGAAGCAAGATTGATTTAGTTTGGCAAATCACACCAGCTTATATCAGACATTATTCTGACCAAAAGATACTATGCACGTTTTATTCCCCTAAGACCCTGGAAAATGAAAAATCAGTATTTTTTGACCAAAAAGAGTACAATCATTCATAAAATACAGAGGTAGCCAGGAAAAAAAGTTAGTATTGGCTATAAAGACAATATCAATACAAAGTTATGAAGTTCTAGGTTGTGACTTCTTAATGAAGGCTCTAGGCTTGTATTGAATCACTAAATACAGCGTTGAAGTGTGAAAACTTGAAAATAAAAAAAAGAAAAAAAAAAGTCAGCTTGGAGGTATTAGTCCCTCGTTCCCCTCCCAGTTTCTCTGCACAGCTCTCCTTTCTAGATGAGATTATGTTAATTACATAGGCCAAACTCTAAGAGCATTATTTGTTTACAAGCACTGTTATTTAAGAACGAGATGTTCAAATTTCTTCAGAAATAGAAACGCTTTAGTTACTAATTCCTGTCTGTTGTAATGTTTAAGCATTTGCTCTAACAGTGCTCTGATGACAAGTCACTTAAACCATACCTAAAGCAGACCACGTGTGCCTGTCTCACTTGCTCTGTCTGGCAGCAGCCAGTCACAGGCAAAAAGCAAAACAAGAAATCACGCCATTTCAGAACGGAGACCTATACTTTTGCTTCAGCTAGGAGCAGGAACAGATGATTTCATACCACAGGACGGATCAGTAACAGCTCCTCACTCTGCATGGGGGGCAGAAGGAGAAGAGTGAGAAGGAACCCCCGTTCCTCCCGCCTAAAACAGATTTACACCTTTCTTACGTCTTGCAGATGACTTCAAAGTAACTCATGTGTGTTATTGGCATGTAAGCTTTTCAAGAGCCAAGCTGACTACAGCATCAACAGCCTACAAGAAGAAAACAGAACAAACAGTGACATCGAGTGGCAAGATTCCTGCAATGCACTTCTGACAGTCTGTCAGATACTTCAGCAGCCCATCTTTAAGACATACAAAATTTTTAATTTTTGACTCGAATCTATCAATTTTTAAAGCAGGATGTATAAAGCAGAAACCCACTTTCTGTATGATTTTTGCTTGAACTTTTGCTTCCATGTTTCATTGGAAGTTATTCTTAAATGAGGTTAAAAGCAGGAGAAAAAAAAATAAAAAGAGAAAATACACACAACCCCAGGTCACACTGTGAACAGGCTTAACTAATAGCTTAAAAACGACCAAAACTAGAACCTAGCCTATTTTTGAGACTTTTGTAGAGCCTTCTCTTCCGAACACATCTCTGAAGTTGTAGAAAAGCCACGTGCAATGGTAAAAAAATAAAAAGGTTGTGCAAACCACTTGTATATTCTGCCAAATCTTCCTTCCCTCTTAGGAAGCTAGCAATGAGTTGAAGTTCAGGAGATTTTAATGATTCTATTTAAGTGTCTCTCCCTTTCAGTTCTGGAGAAGAGTCATCTTTGAGAGACACTGATATCACTATTAATAGAACTCCAGAGTTTGTGAATGATGTTTAGCGCCGCTGTAAGCTTGGTCTTAAAACACACACACTGAGCTATTTTAAAAAGACTGTCCTGTTCTTTAAAGAGTTCTGTCTATAAAACGAGATGCAAGCTTACAATTTTTAGTCTAATTTTTTTTTTTTTTCTAGGAAATATTCCATAGAGTTAACTGTTTCTAATCTTCTGACAGATACATAGCCAACGTGACAAGAGCCATATTTATGGCTTGAAATCTCCTAGGGCATCATAATACTCGGATAATACCCAGGTGGGTAGTTAGCGACAGAAGAAAGATGGCTCATGCTTCTTAGGGCTGCAGCACCATACTGTGCCCGAGGAATGGTAGTGCAGAGGGGACTTTTATTATTTGACAGCACAGGAGATGAAAGCGGTTTATTCATTAAGTTCACAGGTCCTAGGCAAGACATTTTCTGCGTAGTTCACAGCATGCACACAGTGGGATTCTGAGTGCTGAGAAAACCATATTTGCTAGTGAGGAATCTCCTTTTCTCCCCCAGTATCACCACACTTAATACCTGCAAACTCAAAATTTAATCTGTGCTTTCTGGAGAGCATGTACACAAGTCATTTTAAGAAAAAAAAAAGGGCATAAAAAAGTAAAATAAAGGAGTACTTCACTGATACTTTTCTTAACAGCAACAGGGATGGGAGAAAAGTAAAAGCTGAAAAAGATTAACAAGAATATGACGTTACAAGACACATGACATTTCTTTGGCTTCATGCTAGAAAGTTTATTTCATTCATTGCATTATGGGATATAACCTTTGCTATTTGTCAGTATAATCCAAGACAACGAATTTCCCTTAGACAAATTCTATACAGGATGAAACAAATAGAATATTCCTATGTCACAACCAGAAATACTCTGTGTGTATATATATAGACTTATTTCTGCTCCACATACTGTTTTATCCTAAAGATCAGAAAGCCATTTATTGCATAGTCACCTGCAGTTCTCACTTCCCTACAGTTTTCCATGGAAGTGCTAGTTAGCGCTTCCTTCCCCTAGCTCACTGCTAAGCAATGAGGGCTCCTAAGTCTGAGACAACAAGCTCCATTTAATCTAATTAGTCTGTCAAATTAATCAGAAGATACATGAGGAAAAGGATCTTACTTCATACTACTTCTAGGTTGCTGTAAGCCCAAGAAACCTACAGAAGAGAAATCCTAAACTAATTCACACCTAACAACCTGTATTTCATCTTCTCTTGTATTATCTTGTCATGCTAGAGAGCTGCCAAGCCAGATATTACACGCAGAAGGCACAATACTCTTGTTCAGAAGCGAAGATAGTCTCTGAGAATAAAGTGTATTTAATAACTTGTTGCTAAAATGAACTCGGTAAAGGAATATTTACTGCTTCTCAACTCCAGAGTTTTTGGTCTTCTACACAAGTAATACACTTTGCACATAAACCCTTTGGCTTTGAAATTGCTGTCTACCTGAAAACGAACATTAGCTGCTTGCATTAGTGATAGTGTTTTCAAAACAGTGGTTAAACAGAATGGTTTGCATGGTATTTCTGATAAAGTATTAAACGAAGCTAGCAATTCTAACAAGTTATTATCTAAACTGAGCTAGATGTACTCTGTATGCAAGAAGTTTGACCACTCTTGTGTACATTAAGGAAATTAGATCTTCAAGCAAGAGATGAAAAAAAAAAAAATCACTTAAGACTTTCTTAACCTTTTTTTAAGAAGCTTTTCCAAACAAAAATGTTAAACCTTCCAGGGTAACAGTTCTTCAGAAAACTAAATCTTTTGATTTTTTTTTTTCCTGTTTATTCTCAGGCGTTTCAGTGCCTAAAGGTACAATTCACTCATCTCCAAAATCCATACCATGAAAACTTTGAGTACTGTGTTATTAAAAAGATCAGCATCACAAGGTCTGCGCACAGGATAGGACAATCATTTTACACTGACCTTTCGGTCCCTCAGATTTTGCAGAGCAGATACCAAATTTGTGTTATGCCATATGGTCCAGCTGTTTCCTATCCATATCCTAATCTGAAGCGTTGCATATGCATGGCAAGACTCATGCATACTATGCATACAGTGTTCTGTTTTGTCCCAGATGTCATTCTTCTTGGAACTTTTCTCACAGCAGCCTATGCAGTGGGAAGCCAGCTGGAAGCCACCAGAATGAAGTTTGACCTCCCAGCCCCTTTCAGATTTCCCATGACTTTTCTACTATACTAAAGTTTTCTGCCTTTACACAAACCAGCATCACTTTTGAACAACTGTCAACAACACCGGGACGTGGACCACAGACAGTCGTTAGTAAAGAGCTGATAGAAACTTATTCAGTATCTTACCTTCACAAAGGGTTAACCTCTTACAGTCAGATACCTTTAAAGCCTCCAATAGCAGCTGAAATACTTCAAAAAAAATACTGATATCTGCTTTTATAATAGCATTTATGGAGAAGCTTCATGTATTTCTTACAACAGTCAGATATTTTACAAAGAAGTGGAAAGGAACTAGGTGTAGCTCAAGACAGCGGCAGTATTTTCATATGTCAAAACCCAAAGCTCAAGCAGAATTCATCCCCCATCTACAAGCATTAAGATTCAATTTTTATGAACACAGCTACTTTGTAAGTAAAGCACTGCATGAAAAGAAGTGCATTTCACACATGGAATACCTTAATTTACCTCTGTTATAGAACAGCAATGTTATTTGATTTTCATCAATTTACATTAAGAGTAGTTGTTCTCAAAAACTAAGAAGACTGATCTTGCAAATAAAAAACCCAAACATCTCCAATAAGTAGTTAGCGTTTTGTTTTATCTTTTTACTTGGTTAAAAATATGAACAGAATATGGAGTAGAGGGATTGTATAACATGAACTTATTTCTAGTGTGTCAGGCAATTATCACACATTTTTGGTAAAATGATTCCTTCTTTCTAGGATTAGCCCCCTCCAACAGGAATTGCTTCTGTCTACTTGGATTACTCGTATCCCAATACCATGGCAGAAATTTATGTTTTCAGCTGCTGCTTCTCAGCTCAAGAGCAGCCCTTCTCTTCTGGCTTCATCTCCTTTACAGCTGCCAAAAATTGGATGTTGGTTTAGCCAAGTACTTACTGCTTACTACCTAGCTGAGTGGCAGTTTGAGAGTGAAGTAGAAGGAAACTTGAATTTACATTCCTCATCCTCACCCACCAAGCAGGGTATATACAGTACATCAAATTTCTTACAAGTTGATAATTTCATTAGCCTCAAGGAATGAAAACTGGCATTCCCTACCATTTGGCAGGCAGTGGTGTCAGGTGGATGCTGCCTTGCACGTAAAAAAACAGTTCAGCTGCAGTTTGATCTTGTGTTAGCACTGCCCAGAAGATTGATAACTAAGGGGTGCCAGGAAAGGAAGCTTCCACAGAGCAGAACTCCTAGTCTTATTGCTGAAAGCATGGGGAAATGCACTTAAGCAAGCATACTTCTCTGAAGCCACAAAGTGATAGTTTAGGTTCATTGTTTCACCGTCGCTGCACATTTATACAGTAAGTGTCTCTGCAGCCTTCAATATAATTCTTGTAATATTAAAAAAGACCCAACACATAAGATGCAGTAATTTTAACAGCTGGCACACTGATTTGTGAAACAACAACTTACCAGAAAGTATGTCTCATGATATCCGGACACCACAACGCCAAGCATCTCCCGTAGCAGCCACTCTTCAACAAGGGTTTTTCTCCCCTGGAAGATGGTTGAGCCAGAGCTGACTCCTGACACTGTGGTTTTCACATGTAGAAAGTCTGAAGTTTGATGCCACATCTTCAGCCTTGGATTTGTAATGTAATAACTTCATTTCACTCTCCTCAAAGACCTCAAACAGACTTTACATAGTTTTCCAAGTATTTAATACGGGGAAAACCCAGATATCACATTCAAACTCAGAGATGCTCTCACAGGCAAGACGTATCCTCCCATGGGCCATATAGTTTCTCTGAACTACATCCAGGAAGTACACCTGCTCAGAAACACCACACTGTGCAACCTTACCTCTATCACAAGCATTCTTACCATTGCTGCAACCTACTGCAACATTATTGTTCATAACAACAAAAGAGATAACAAATAACAAACCCTCCAATCTTTCCTCAACACTCCTATCTTCTAAGAGGATTCAAAGCTTTGCTTACTCCCAAAGCCCTTTATTAGTGACTCCTCACAGCTGGGACCCATCTTTAATTGGATCTGGCAGCTCTCCAGGTGCAAGGAGCTCACTAATTATTTAATTGTTTGGGGCTCTGATTGACTCTTCCAAGGTCAGGGATGTTTGCATCATCCTCTCCCAAGTCTTTGTAGCAATTTCTCTTGTGTTGTTTTCAGCATGGATAGATGAAAATTTCTGTGCAGCAAATATATTTGCAACAATTTCATGGTAGAATTGCAGAAACGTAAACCAGAAACTATTAAGGACTAAATATTATGCAGAATATAAGGTGCTAAATGTTCCCCAATGTTGTAATATTATGTATGTTGAAAAAGAAAGACTAGTTTGTAATCTACATCAATGTTTTCCAGAAATTCCAGCACGGTTTAAAATCCAAAAGAAGCAAATAATCAAAAAAAACTTTATGAAACTGTACATAAATATTATATGTGGAAAATATTTCAAAGGATGGAAATTATTCCAGAGGATAAGGTCACTTTTTTAAAGATACCATAAAATTGCTAATTGCAGGTTATTTACATGACATATGTTGCTGTGTTAATATTAGTTTTGCTTTGCTTTGACTACTGGTTAACAACTTCTTTACGACCCGTTTTGTACTGCTTAATTTTATAGATTTCAGAAGACCGATTTCATTTTGCCCTATCCCAAATGTGAGCAGAACCATGCTCTTTTCTTTCACTCAATGTTACATGTGTCTTCTGTTTTCTAGTTCTCAAGCCCTTAGATCAGACATCCAGTCTCACTCACAAAAAAGCAGAACATCTGTTCAATGTTTGGTTTTCTCACTGGCAATTTAATAAGTGTTATATCTGCATATTTCTTCATATAAGAAAGTGAATGATTATTCTTTTCTTCTTACTTTTCTATTGTGTATTTTCTCTATTCATTGCTGAATTTCCAGTGCTCTGTTATTAATGCAATACTTCTATTAATTTCTGGTACCAGGACAAGCTAAATTGTGTGCCCTTATTGTATTACTCTTTTTTTATTTTTAAGCTTGGCTAATGATTTCACTAATGGTTAATTGCTTCAGTATCAGCTTTAGTATTCAGGTTTATATACAGACTGGATGCAGTAGAACAAGTGAAATGAAAGCTCTAGACACCTGCCTGTAGGCATAGTGAAATAACTAAAAACATTTAATCTGTTCTGTCATTCACCAACATCCACCAGCCTGCCTGGAATATAACAAATAAAGCAGCTGCTTCTTGCATTGATTTTTTTTTTTCCAAACAGCACCATCTTTCCTCTTGTCATGTTTAGCAAAACCAGAAAAAAGTCCTGCTCCACCTGATCTGACTTCCATGGGGCTGGCAGGTCTCAATTGTCTTCGAAGGTGCATTCAGAGCTCTGTAATGCTGCTCTTTGCTTAGGTTAACGTGCTACATCTACATCGTCACTACTACCCCGAGCTCCGCCATCAGCTGTGTTAGCTCAGCAGCTTCACATCAATGTGAATTTGTGCACTAGGGAGACCTTCCTTTTTCTTGTCAAGCACTTTTATTACCTTCAGCATACTGTTTGAGCAAATGTAGCCTGCAATCACAGGGACCTTTAGGTCTGTACTTAAACTTTCATGACATGAAAGCATGAAAATCTCAACATATTAATCTTTTCACCCTACTGGGAAAGCTATAGGAGTAAAAACCAAAAAAAGGGCCGAGTTACTATCAATGAAGTCTAGACTTCACACTCAGGAAACCTGATTTTCTGCATTGTTTTAAGGAAATCTGAAGCAATCCACTCAACCAAGAACTACATCATATTTGGATCAGGTGATGAGAGTCATCTTGGGACTGGCAGTTCTTCAGAAGACTGTGGGAATCGTTTCAGCCAGCTGTCTGCAGGAGCAGTTCTGCCTCTTGTGGGGAAAAAAATATTTCCCTTTTTCTCTTTCTCCTCAGGGAATCCTGAGAATTTCTCTTGGTATTTACAACAGATGTTACAAATATTAACAACTCTTATATGAACAGAAAGAAGAAGAAGACTACAAATATACACGAATATACAGTACTGCAAACTAAAATCACTCAAGCATTCTCATTCATAGAAGAACTTTAAGACAATATCCTACAATTCATTTTGCTGAAATTCTTATTTATGGAAACAAACTAAGAGTTGTGAGGTCTTATTTAGGTGTTAGTAAACATTCAAGATTTAATTTTTGAAAAAACCTGAAGAAACCTAGAATTCTCTTCTAGATGCACTTGAGTGCTTATCTCAGAAATTCATGCTGCTTCATACAAGTGCAAAAGGTAAAAATGGCCACACCACGTATGTGACTGACATCTGATATATTGTCTCTGTATCATTGCATTTCTGATTATGTGAGGAAATTTGGTAAAGTTAGCTGACTCGTATCACCGGCATCACCTGTCACAACTGACTAAAAATGAGTATCAAGGAGTTTGGTGGCATTGAGGAGCTAGCGGAAGAATACAGCTAGTAATAAAGCATTCATTTTGTATTTTTTAGCTCTTTTCCATTGTCTTTTTATTCCTCACTATTCTCCTTCCTGTGAGGAAAAAGAAAATATGTAAGCAGAATGCAGATGTAAGCAGATGGAGAGCAGAATAAACCTCCCATAACCCAGGAGGAAGCAGTTAACGACCTGCTATGCTACCTGAACACTTACAAGTCTATGGGGCCGGGTGGGATCCACCCAAGAATGCTGAGGGAACTGGTGGAGGAGCTGGCCAAGCCCCTCTCCATCATCTATCAGCAATCCTGCCTAACAGGGGAGGTACCAGATGACTAAAAACTGGGAGTGTCAATCTGCCTGAGGGTAGGAAGGCTCTGCAGAGGGATCTGGACAGACTGGATCGATGGGCTGAGGACAACTGTATGAGGTTCATCAAGGCCAAGTGCTGGCTCCTGCACTTGGATCACAACAACCCATGCAATGCTACAGGCTTGGGGAGGACTGGCTGGAGAGCTGCCCAGCAGAAAAGGACCTGGGGGTGTTGGTCGACAACTGGCTGAACATGAGCCAGCAGTGTGCCCAGGAGGCCAAGAAGGCCAACGGCATCCTGGCTTGGATCAGGAACAGTGTGGGCAGCAGGAGCAGGGAGGGGATCGTGCCCCTGTACTTGGCATTGGTGAGGCTGCACCTGGAGTACTGTGTTCAGTTTTGGGCCCCTCACTACAAGAAGGTCATTGAGGGGCTGGAGCGTGTCCAGAGAAGGGTAACAAGTCTGGTGAGGGGTCTGGAGAACAAGTCTTGTGAGGAGCAACTGAGGGAACTGGGACTGATTAGCCTGGAGAAGAGGAGGCTGAGGGGAGACCTTATCACTCTACAACTACCTGAAAGGAGGTTGTAGTGAGGCAGGTGTTGGTCTCTTCTCCCAGGTAACTAGTGATAGGACCCAAGGAAACGGCTTCAAGTTGTGACAGGGAGGTTTAGATGAGATATTAGGAAATGTCTTTACTGCAAGTAAAGACTGAGTGGTCAGGCACTGGACCAGGCTGCCCAGTGCAGTGGTGGAGTCACCATCCCTGGAGGGTTCAAAAAAAGTGTAGATGTGGCACTTCGGGACATGGTTTAGCAGGCATGGTGGTGTTGGGCGGATGGTTGGACCTGATGATCATAGAGGTCTTTTCCAACCTTAATGATTCTATGGCTCTGTAAGCTGTGCAGTAACCTGCTGAAATAGAGTTGTTTGTGGGACTGCCTTTGTCGCTGAGGTACGTCAGACTCTTTTGGTCTCTCCCCAGTGTACTTCACTGGTGGTAACATTAATTTCTATGTGAAACTGTAGTTCAAAAACTGAAATAAGAGATATCAGAAATGTAGCCCCTTGTTGTGGTGATCCACATTTATGGGATATTTGTATACTTCTGCCATCCATTTTAGGAAGGCTGTGATCAGGCTGTTGATTAAAATCACTCTAAAGAAGACTCATTTAAATAGGCAGAAATCTGTTTCTACTCAAGACAGTCCTTTCCGTACAGGTTTGTTCCCTCAGTGTCTCCCAAAGAGCCCTTCCAAGATCTCTGCCTTTTAAATACCTCATCTTCTTTCCACATCATCTTGTAAAGAACAAACCTTCTTGCTGGCAGAGTGCCTTCTCTGTGTGACGTTTCCCGTTTGGGGTCACCTGGTGATAACCTGATCTCCCTTCCTCTTTCCCAAAACTGCTATGTTTTATGTTCGCTGCCCTCCATTATTGTGGCTGTTATCATTGGGAAGGGTGAACCTCGCCAGCTTGAAGAGAGCAAAGGCTTGCCCACCCTTCCCAACTAATGGCACAACCATTGTAACATTTATTCTTTCAAAGCTGTTGAGCTGTCTTTGCTGCGTATCCACCTTTACTGCCTTTCTCTGGATGTTTATCTGCCATTAGCTGACACCTTTGACTCACATTCTGAAAGCCTTACTTGTTTGTACCAAACAGATAAACTGATGGGGGACATGACATTTAGAAAAAAGGGATCCACAACTGCTGCATTCTTCAAACTATCCTACAAATTTTTTTCAGTAATTACAACTCGTCTCCTCTGCTTTTTCATTTCTTTTACATGGCAGTGCATACAATGATGTACTTCATTTTTGTGGCTCTGTCAGTTGGTGTTCCTTCTGCTGCCTTTATTTGTCAAATTCTTCATCATTTTGCTCTGTGCAGTTGGAAATGTTTTTTTTGTTTCCTGCAAGTGCCTGAGGTTTCTGCAGTACTGTTTGTTATTCTACTGACTTCACTTGTTCTTTCAGGCTGTTATATTTAAGACTGATGAGGCATCCATTCTCAGTCAAGAAGCTTTTCAAAAGTACACTGAGTTGTATAGATAAATTAATTACTAGAATTAAATGCTTGTATACGTTTAGGAATGATTGTTGACTTTCCTCCCTAAGCACATTGTCTTTAATCAAAGACTGCAGAGGTGAAAATAATCAATTACTTGCTGCCTGCTTCTACTAAAAATATCCTCATTTCTCAGATGGGTTAGCTGACTGACTACAGGATAATCTACAGTGTACACAATAGGTAAGCAGAGAAGAGCCACAAACTCACACTGGAAGAGCAGATCTATGGTAATTTCAGATAATGTTTCCTCAAATATAAAAAAAGGTCGTAAAGTAAGAAATTCCTAGAAGGAAAGTTTGTTTACAGTGCTAGGTTACTAGCTGCTTCAATTTGTAGCAAGCACAGCTGTATCCCTGAATGTGACTACCATCACAACTCGCAAGGCATGTCTCTCTGTAGCAGGCTGTTAAACACAATTAGAAGATCAGGCTGTTTTAAGACTAGCCTGAAAGGCAGATTATCTTAGGAGTTACTCTATGCTACTGCTGCTAGATTACCTGAAACTAGTGTGGACTTTTCTGCCCTAAACGGCAGCGTGGACATGGCTTTAGTATGGAAAATACTATCTGCAAAGAATGTCAAAGAAAAAAAAGTCTTTTAATACAAATTTAACACATAAATCACCCACTAAGTGAAGAACATAGATAATGAAATGCAGTTCTTGATACTGCTGGTACCATCTTACATATGAGTATTTTCTTTCCCGGTAACCAATATTTTTTTAAAAGGTCAGGAGTTTTACAGAGGACTAAACTTTAAATTTTAGTACAGGCATACTTAACAAAGACAAAAGCAAAAGATCAGTGATGCAATAGAGGATATTTTCTTGCTTAAATATTATTACAATTGTAAATTCAATGATAAGATAAAATGTGATGATATGTCATCTGTCTCTGGACTAAAGCTGCATCTGTACCTTCTGAGTGCAAAAAGAAGTTGTAAGAACTTCTGACTAAGCTGACAACTCTCACTGCTAACTTTTTTCTTTTTTTTTTCCTTTTTTTTTCTTTTTGGTAAGAATTACTTGGCAGCATAGTACAAGCCTGTTCTGTGACACTGCACTAGGGAGATGTAGTTAATGTATGTCACCTTTGCCTAGCAAATAAAAATGTATCTCAGGGTACATGACAAAGACTACAGAGCAAGGCTGCTGAAGGGAGCTGATATGGTGTTATAGGACCCTTGGAAGTCCTAGTAATGTGCTGCTAAGACTGATGACTGAAGCCATGAATATTCACTTTGGTCCCAGGATTACTGTTTCTGAAGTGAATGTTAGGAAAGAAGATAGATGGAGGCAGAGAATGAAAGTGAAAAGAAGGATAGGGATCGCTGGAACTAAGGAGTAGAAAAAGTGTCCTTCTGCATGACCCGCTCCCCTTGGCAAGCTGGAGAAGCAGCTGGCTCTCAGTCAGCTGTCACATCTGCACTGTGTGGGGAAGGAGTAGGAGTTTGGTTTCTGCAGGAGAACCTTGCTTCGGAACTGAATGCCTTGATAAGACAACTGTCCTGCTTTCTGCCCGGATCGCGGCTGTGCGGTGCCAACAAGGAGATCTCTGCCTGGTGGGTCAGCGCCTGCTCTGTTAGTTGCAAGACATCCTGGAGGCATGCTCAATGTACTTCCTCAGTTACATACGATAATACACTTCATTTGCTCATAGGGTAGGACGCAGACTGATGTGCTCATCTGTTCACATAGTGTGTACTAACAGCTTGAGGCTTGTTAGATTTGAACTGAACAGTAGGAGGGGCAATTAGAGTGTTCAGAGCTAGGTTTTGCTCCAACATGAGCTGCCTAATGTTCACTGTCCTTAATTCTGAACTGAACTGTTATGTTCTAATGGCAGTGTAAGGAAATATTTTTTTTTTTTTCTTTTTTTCTTTTTTTTTAACATCAGTAAGACTCACTTATTCCAACAGATTCATTCCATTTGTTTTCATACTCAGAAAATGTTCTGCAGTGGTGGACTGTACTGGACATATGAAGCTTAAACACGCAATCACTAGGTAAATTACCTAATTTCATTGGCACAAATACAGACAGTATTTGTTCATGATTCTGCTAAGTTGTTTCACTGTTCCTGGTAATACAATTCATCAGATTTTTACTGATCTAGTCACCTATTAGCCCAAAAAGTGTTAGATAGTATCAAGTCTCATCTGTCTTTTGAGCCAAACACATTCAGATAACTCCTGCTCTTGGAACTGGAAAAAAAAAATCTCTTCTCAGTCTTTGTGTAAATCTAGTTAAAAGAGGTCAATAACAGTTCCATGCTAAATACTAGTTGCAGCTTAAGTATCAGCATTACTTTAGAAGAACTTCTGTGTTTACTAAATCTCATAAAAAGCAGTTCTAAATTGAAGAGCTCCTCTAGGTACCCAAATGTATCTTCTGCACGTGGTGTGATTCCAGGCAGACTGGGGAAAAGGAGGATCAGATGGGGCTCCTATGTAGAGAGGTCTTCCCCTACAGTGGAGCCAGGCTGCTGCTGAAGTCTCACACTTGGAAGCTCAGCTAGCCTAGGCACCTGGAAACCTGATTTTTACTTCTCTCTAAGAGTTTAAAGCACTTCAAACTTTTCTTGATTAATCAAGAAATTAATTATTTTCTTGAATAATCAAGAAAAAGGCAAGGTACATTATTTCTCTAGTTGTCTTTGCCTTCATTGAGCAGATCATTAATTACTTTATCTGAGATTTATTTCATATTTTGAGGGCTGTCTTCACATACTAAGAGCATTCACTATGCCCTGTGGTTAATCTGAGCCCACAGTTTAAGAGCCTGTTTCTCATCTCTCTGTTGAGGAGTGCGTTCTGTCATCCTGGGAAGAGTTACTCAAAGAGGTTGACTAAGCCAGTTGTCTGCAATCAACTTTAATACACAAAGTATAACTTTTCTGGCAGTGATGCTGGCAGTGTGTCTATTATACACTGCAGAATGGAAGCAGCCAATGGTGGGATAGGGTTGGTTGTCTGGGGTAGCTGGGTTTAGCATTAAAAGCCAATAATAATTACATGGGTTTGGATGTGGTTGAAGTTCTCTGCTCCTCCTATTGTACAGCAGACTGCAGAAAGGGTTCCCTAGGCACAGGGCATGTTTGATCTCAGACTGGCATTGCAAACTGCAAGGATGTTAGAAAACTGGCTTCACACAATAAAAGTAGAGTTTCTTCTCAGTAATTTTGGCTGTGATTCAGCAAGTGGCCAAGCATGCGATAGTTTCTCTGATACTTCGGGTACCACTGTCCACAAAGCAGTAGCTCTTTATAATACACAGTGTATCTTGTCTTTGTTAACTACTAATAGATGCTCTTTGGTAGATTTCTTGTAGCGTCATTATAATGCAGAGTTTTTGTAGTAGTTGTTAAAGTAAATTTTATTGATTAATAGATGTTTTCACATATCGTTTCTTCATGCCAATTAAAGGAAAGGAGAGTTTGGTTGTTTTACATTGTGTTAGGGGGATGTTGTTAAGTAGATTCAACTTCTTTTTTCCCCCTGATTTGGGGAATAACAGCCCCACATGACAAGCAGCAGAGAGAATAGCTTTACTTCCCTTTAAATGTATTTCAGCAGACAGGGACATCTACTTTATGTTTTGAAGTCAGTTATTCCTAAATTCATACGTTTAGGCACCCACTGTTCATGTTACCCTCTTTATCAGTTTAAGCCATATTCAGGGAAACAGGGCCAGACCCCAGCAGGTGGCAGCCAACTCTAAAATATCTCCAAATCAGCCCACCAGTGCATGGATAAAAAGACCTAGAGCACAGATGATGCAGAAATAAGCAAGCAGTGCTTTAAGAAGCGATCTGACACTCTTATTGTCCTACTTATAGGCTCTGAATCTTATCAGTTTCAGAATTTCTTCATAAAAGAGATGGCAGCTTTCCCCGCGTTTAGGTGATAAAATTGCACTTCTTCCACCTATGACAGTTCAATATTGTTGTATAATCAGAAGAGATATTGGCTCTGTTCTGAGGAAATAACAACTGGTATTTCCCCTGAAAAATGCTTATGGTAGAAGTCCAACTTCTTACTGACCATGTAGATCATATACCCATGTAAATACTGCTTCCTTTTCCAAATGAGCACTAAAATAATCAGCAAACATTATTTTAAATACATATATCTCTGAAAGCAATCTGTATACAAGCACTTTTGAAAAAAAATTGTTCTAAAGCATGAGCAAGTATCCTACATACAGACACAGAATGAACACTAGTAACAGGCCCAGTCTAAGCAAAGATGCTTTTCACATCACATCCCATAGTGCAATGACTAATGTCTGTTTCGCTGTTAATTTATTTGTGCTATTATAAAAAAAATATTTTCCAGTGGCATTATCACAGGACACAAAATAAAATGATTATTCAGTTCTGTAATGAGTACTACAAACTACGTATTACATAAAAAGAAAATCCATCTAAAAATACATCCATTTGGTTAATCCATTATTGAGAGTTAGCAAAAATTAATTTTTCAGTGGCCAAGATGTAGCCACTCTGTCATCAGAAGGGCTGAAATTTCCCCTCATATGTGGTGCTGACTGCCCAGCTAAGCCTGCTGGCTAAAGGGCTGTTGTCACAGACAAGAGAAGAGATTCCCGGTTACCGGGGAGGAGTACAGTCTCCAGCCTTCTCTGGAAAGACTGCTTCTGGTTCTGGTCAATAAGTGGCTTTCAGTCTTCATTACTTCTTGTCTTTGTCCGTATTCCAACTTCAGCCTGCTAGGCAGGGCACTCGCGGATAAGCGTATCATAAGAGCCAGTTGTGCAAGAGAATGATTTGGGTAGACTCAAATGAGTGAAAAAAGCATATGCTTGAGCAGGCTCTGATTGCAAAATTCTGATTGATTCCTTTAGGAGACTCACTGTTTGCCCTCCAGCTAGTGAGAATTCGGTATATCAGGGTGGGAATCCGCTGCTTAGCTGTCAGGGCGCGTAGCATTTAGTGCCTGTTAGACTCCCCGCAGTGCTTAACTCAGCTTTGGAGGATTCCCCAGTGCATATTCATACCCAAATCTTTGGGCTTTATGCCCATTCAATTTCTTCAGCAGTATTATTATAGAAACCAAACTTGAATCACTTCTCATTTTTCACAAGGGGAAGTTTCAAGAGGGGAGCATAGCAATCTCAGGTTTGTGAGCAGAATTAAGTCTAAATGCTAGTTTTAATCAAATTAATTTAATTTAACCAAGAATTAAGTCTCAAAGTGGACCCAAGGAAGGAGCTGAAAGACTGTTGTGGTTGTGGGTCTCCAGCTTGGTTAGTGTGAACAACTACCAGCTTTTTATCTTTTAGAATGCAATGATTTTATCAAGACTTCAAAGACTTCTTGGTCACTGCAGTTTTGCTGAATCTTCGTGCTTGCATCAGTGACTTACATATCTTACATATTCTGCACCGGACTTCTTCAGTTTGCTGTAAAATGACAATCGAACTCAAAATGTTTTCATATTTTCCTGCAGTTATTAGGACATACTAACCTGACTTCTTCAGAAGATGCTTTTGGAGATGAGGGGGATTTACCTGATCTCAGATAGGAAAGTACGCCACAGCAATTACAACCTGCTTCTCTCAGTTTGCCCTGCTTTTGCTTACTCCTACTTAAAACGTCGCAAAATCTTAAGGTAACACAGTAAGGGCAACACAGAAGAGGAAAGGACAAGGAATTTGTGAACTCTATTCTCTCTAGATAAGGCACCAGGATTTCTTAGATGAATGAACCAGAAGACCTTTAAGGTCCTTCCAACCCTTACCATTCTATGATTCTATGAGTCTATGCTTAAACATGAGTCAAATGACTTAAAAAATTGAAAATCTGAAAAAATAAATCCGAGAGTTTTGTTAGCAGTTAAAGATGATTTAATATCCAATATTTTTAATGCTACTCTTTTGCTTGTTTGTGAAGATCTAGTTCAAAATTCCTTTTTTTTTTTTTTTTTTGGTAATTGTTGACAACACTACAGAATAAGACAAAAGTTCCTGAGCAGACTACTGCACCTGGTTGCACCCGGGTAGTTGCGAAGATGGAAGAAGCTACCTGCACCTTTAAAACAAGCACCATTAAAAAATTTTCTCCTGCTCTTTAAATGACTGGGATCCTACCATTTCTCAGCATTACAGCTCACCTTTTAAACTGAGAAGTATCAAAATATTTTGGTGCTCTTCAACTAATTGAAATAACTCAAAGTCCCACGAGCTTTATTAATGAGCTTGCCTTTCCATACCTGGGAAGCTTCACAGTGTGTGGCTTTTCTGTAATGTAAGTGAATCAGGTTTTTTTTCCCTTTGAATAACAAACCAGTAATTTTTCTATGATTTAGGACACTCAAACTCTCGATGACAGTTTCTTCTTTGGAAAAGCTATATGAAATGATATAAAACAGACAGTCATTGATTTAAGTTTTCAAAATCTAGGAAGTATTTTGACATATAAAGCATCACTTTATAATTAAATGTTGTGTTTTCAAATGCTTGCTTGGGTTTATTTTTGTTTCCTATTAGAAAAAAAAATTCTCACTATTGCAGATACTACTGTTTGGTAACTAATGACTTTTAAAACAATAATCGCTGTAAATAAATGAACTAATTTTCCAAATTGCTGAGAAGTCACAGTCCCTAGGAAGTCAATTGAACTCCATGTGTTTGGCGAGAAACAGATTCACAGCAATTGGTACGGTTATATATGAATATTAATCACACGAGAGATGACAAATGAAGAGCGTGAAGCAAAAGTGTTAACGGGAGACAGAGGGACATGACAGAAGTATTGGTAAGACAGCAAAAGCATCTCTCTAAAATGTCAGAACTTCCAAGGAATTTAGCAAGGAAAGACTGCATGATTGCTGAAACTACAAACTGAGTAGTAAATATTTAATTAGGTGCTTTTAAAAAATCATTACAGAAGCCTAGTAGGTATTCTCATGTACTAAAAAAAACTTAAAAGCTGCACTCATCTAAGAGAAATGACTAATGAGGAATACATTTCCGTGGAGTTTCTTTGCCTGTATCTTTTGATTAAGTCAATATTGAATCATTCTTGTGATTTAAGTTTTTCTTAAAGTGAACAGTTAGGCCACTACATCTGAAGGCAAGCAGAGCTTCTGAGGTCTGCGAGTAGGCAATTGCATATAAGACAATATTTTTTTTCAAATATAATGGCTGCATACAAATAGGATTCCTCTAGACAGACCTGAATTAGGAACTAATCTATCATATTGTTGCAAAGACAGCTGAAGAAAAATTTAAAATTTTGAAGAAACTAATTTATCTTTTATTTAGTTTGCTGTTCACAAACCCACACATGCATAGCTATGTGTGATCTATCTGCCTGCTTCAGTACATATCTACAGTCAAGCAAATGTTACAACATTGAACAGACTGTAACAATATCAATTAATTTATTCTTTCCAGTTGTGCATATGCAGTGTGTTACTTAGTCTAATTTTCTTTTTTTGCCCCTCCCCCCCATTTTTTTTGCCCCACCCAGAAACCCTCTGTGTGATTCCCAGCTCTCAAATTTAAGCACATCCAAAATCATTCATCCTTTGAGGCTGATCCTATTTTGCCATTACGCCACTGACATAGGCAAAGAAAAACTATGTTAATGCCAAAAAAAAAAAAAAAAAAGGAATTATGTTCAGGTGAAAAACAACACAAAGTTATGAAATTGAAGCCAAAACAATATAACTCTAAGGATTAGTGCTTCTGCTTGAATAAAATAGTTAGAATTAGATAAATATGATGAACAAATACTTCACTGTTTGTCTTTCTGTGGGTAAAATACAGTATTGCACTCTAAAATTCAAAATTTTGTAATTCAGTGTTAGGTCACAACACACATTCAGGTTTTTTGAAAAATATGTAATAAATATCAATGGAAACATTCCTTAAACTACAGGTGATAGGATTGGAATTCCCAAATTAGGAAATGTAGACCTGGAATAGGGGCTACAGAGGTGGGAACAGGAGGCTTGGGGTGGCAAGAGGCCTGGCTACTGTTTCAGGTGGCAGTACAGGTATAGATGGTTGTGAGGAATTTCTCTGTAATTCAGACCTTGCATTTTCAGGGTACAGATGTTATAAAATCCACCAAAGAGAGCTATGTCCCAAGAAACCTACCTGCAGAGTTGCAATCTCTGGAGCTAATCTTGTTTGGTTAGTGCAACTTCGCATCTCTACAAGAGCTAGCAAAGCTTTTCTGAAACACTGCATTCACTTCAGAGTTTTTCCAATTTATTGAGAAATCATACTGAATCAATTATACATACTGATTTTAATCACAGACAAACTGGTCACTACCTGAGACCAGGTAACCCTCATCTCCGAATTTCTCTCTCACTTCTAGCAAGGGCCAAAATAGCTCTTCCACTTCCCAGCTGTGCTATGCTGATAATCACTAATTACCCAGTGTCTTTTGTTAAGGACACATTTAAATCACCCAGTGCAGTCCAGTACAGAGAATAGTGAGTGAGTGCTGATGAAGCTCCTATGTGTCCGAAGTCCCGTCTGTGCGCTGTGCAATGAATAAAACTCTTGGCTAGATTTTAAAACCACAATGACTGCGTTAGCACAGGACCATCATTAACCCCCTCAGCTGGCCTTAAACGAGATTTTGGGATCTAGTAGTGAGGTGCTTGCTATAAGGTGTAGAGCACTCGGTTTCTTTTTGCAGCATAGCCAGGAGTTTATATGTGGCAAAAGTCCATGTTTGTTAGTGACAAGTAATTAATATTATTTATGTCTGTTTATTGAATTTGAAAAGTGAATTTTCATGCTGGTATTTATGAAAATTCAGGATTTCTATTACAATATTAAAAACATATTTCCATGGTTTTAAATGGAAAAGGACATCAGCTGTGGAATTCTTGGAAGCTGTTATTGTAGTAATCATGATAGAAGTGTGAACTTCCATGTATCACCTGTATGCAGGAGCAGATTGCTGTTTTTACTATGTTTAACTAAATTGTTTCTTGTCAAGGTAACACATAGATTTGGCTCATAACAAATCCTTTATTTCCCCAAATGAATGCTTGCACTTTTTTCTTTGGAAAATCATATTGCTCTTATTATTTTAATCCTAGCTTTCCTGTTCAGAGAAGTTGCTTGGTTTTACAAAACCATTGGGATGAAATCAGCACAAAGCCTGCTCGTTCAAAAATCCCCAAAGGAAAGGACTTTCCTGTGCTCTTCTAGGTGTCTTTGTTCTATATTCTTGTGACTCGAGTGACCAAAAGAAAATTTTGTTAAATACGTCTGAATCATTTTGTTCCAGATTCTACCTTAATTCTCCTCATCTCTCCCATTCCTATGCACGACAAAAATCAGGAAGAGTAGAACAGAAACACAGAGACAGCCTAACAATACAGTGGAAAATCCTCCTCGAACTACCTGGATGCATTCCCAGACACAAATCTTGCAGACTTACTTTTTCAGTGAAATAATCTCTTCTCTAACACAGCATATTAGGGATGACATCAGAGAACCTATTTAAAAAAGAAGTTGTTATTACTAGGAAGAAGTAACACTGATAAAAAGTAAGTAACCAGGAAATGAAATAGCAGCGAGACTCTGCAAGTCTAAAAACATTCAAAGGTGTATTTTTTTTTTTAAATTGTTTTAAAATTGCTCTTTTCTGGTTTGAAGGGCAAATATGAAAAGAATTGCAAGCAAAGATGCTATCATGGTATTTCTACCTGAGCAAGAACAAAATGTGATAGAGATATTAAGATGTTTTTCTTCCACTCAGATTCTTCTCAGCAGTTCTCTTCGCTAGCAAAATACTTCAACTCGTATTTCGCAGTATAAATGACAGAACGACAGGGAGGGATCACTCAAGAATATCCAATCCTCATTCTTGGGTGCATGACAAAATGTACACACACCACTCTACTGGATAATTATCTATTATACTTCTTGAAAGCACCACTGAAGGGAATCTCACATCAGAGGCAGAGGACTGTTGCAGTTAGAAAGCTTTGCTTAAAAATATAAATAATTATTTAGTATATGTTTTCTTTACTTTAAAATAAGCCCTTTTTTTCCCCTTGTATTTACCACTCAGGACCAAGGACATCAATCACTCATATAATTTTACAATATTGGAAGTCATTGCAATCATTTTACAAATTGGAAGCCTTGAAGCCCCATGTCCTTTCTCAAGATTCTCTTTTCTGTTAAAAAGAGAATCAGTTGAGAGAATTGCTCTTGATTCTGAATCAAATCTTTGCCATTTTCACACAAATTGTTCACTTTGTCAAGATAGTTTTGGTTTCTTATTCTGTCCTCCAAAGAGCTGGCAAATATCTCCAGCTAGGTATCATCACTGAATTTTATAAGTGTACTCTCCATTCTGTGATCCAGGTTGTTAACACTAATCTTATGAACGTGTCATGTGGAACAGTGTCAAAAGCCTTATTGCTGTCAAGGTATAACATAACCTCAGAGTCTCTTTTATTTGCTAGGTCAGTTGCCTTGTCAAAGAAAGAATCTAGAGTAGTCTGACATGATTTCTTCCTGATAGATCCAAACTATTTTTTTAACGTTGACTCACGGTTTGCTAGATTCTTAAAAATGAGTTGTTTTATGATCTTGTGCAGTGTTCTTCCAAAAATGAAGCTGGCCTGGCTGCAACCGGTTTGTCCAGAATATCCTCCTCTCACCCTTGCTGTTCTTTAGAGAGATCTGCTGTGTTTACCCACCCCCTTCCCCTTCTTCCTGTGCTGCTAACAATAAATGTCTTGAGCATAACATAGCTGAACAATTGTAAGTAGTTTCCGTAGTGGCATCAGGTGAATCCATCAGCCTTCAGAAGTTAAGCATCCCTAATTCATCTAAATAGTCTCCAACCTCCTGTTTCCCTTTTTTGATCCGCACTTCTGGTTTGAAACATTCTGTTTTGAAAAATCTACTATTTTAATGAATAAAAATTTTCATGCAAAGAGGAAAAGACATCGACTATTTCACTCTATTACATAAATCCATCATTTACAATTCTGTCTGCCGAAGTACAGGATTGATGCATTTCTTTTCTTCCTCTTCCAACCTAGTTATGTACTTTTGTGCGTGGAAACACAAGTAACATTTCTTATTTCTTTCTATGTTCTTTGCTAATGGTAAGTTATCTTACAGCTACACCTTTCTGCTTTTTCTCTCTGTATTTTCTGTGCTACTCCCGTTGTTTCATTCCCTACTTGGAGGTCATTAAAGGCCTTATAATACAGATGGGTTTGTGTATTTCTGAACTTTTCCTGTATATTGTGCATTTTGGCATTTCATATGCAATGTCTCTGTCAGAAGTCATCAGGTCCCTGAGTCAGCAGAAATGGTTTTTGGAGTCCATTATTTCCATAACGCTTCTCGTTCTCTAAATAATTCTTAATAATTCACACAGACTGCTTACTAACTTCAGATTGTCACCTTCCTCTTTAGTATTCATCAAAATAAAATTTCTGATTCCTTTCTAATGTACCTGGAATATTTCAAGAAGTTTTGGACTGCTCTGTTCTATCACCCTATATAACTTTCAGAACAAAGAAGTATTATTACCATGACCATGTGAAACCCTCTGGAAGTTTTAGTTGCTTTCTAATATCCTCATCTACATTCTCTTTGTAACAGGACACCTACAGTAAATCCTTACTGTATTATCCTTTTCTTTTTGATTCTTTCATAGACACAATGGAATTTTCTTTCACTTATTCTTTTCTCCAAATTCCAGTTTATATTACAACAAATTATTGAATCAGAATGTAGATTCCCCTAATGCAGCCCCACTGCTCATAGGAAAAAAAGTTTATAAAGGGTTATGCCTTGCTTATTGTAGGCTTTGTGAAGCAAAATTATATGAGGAGTTAAAGTCAGATACAATAAAACAGGGAAGAGTCGAAAGAAAATGCCAATCTCTACAAGGCAGAGGAAGGAAGGAAAAAAATCCAGAGAAGAGATTTAACATCAGAGATCTGGGGTTTCTTAAACATGTGTTTATAAATATGTAAATCAATCTACAAATATTAAGGTATTTTGTTTTACTACATTTTGGTTATAATGAAGTACATAATTACTACATTACAGATTTCTCAGTATCTTTGAAAAGCCATAATTGCTTGCACCAAATAATTATGCCTTTATTTTATTATCAGTTTAAGAAGAGTAAGAAATTTTGGAATGAAAACAAAAACCCACAGAAAAGAACAACAACAAATCTATTTAGGACAATAAGACCCCGGTCTTCAAATTTAGATCACACAACATGTGCATGTGTTTTGCCTGTGATATTCAGTAAGGGTTTTTAATGTGGTCCCAAGTTACTACACCTAATAAAAAATATGTTTTTATAATACAAAACAGCACGATACTTCTGTGATTTAGTTCTACACTGAAGCAGGGGGATTATTTACCTTTTCTGAGTGACCTTCATCTATCTGCCAAGTTACAGCTGTGTTGCTGTAATAGTCCCCACAAGAAGTTTCCTCTATGAAAGTTGTTAGCCCTGCTGGAGTACAGACTTAATAGCACCTTTAGAAAATAGTTACCAAAAAACTCTCTTATGCACCTTGTTAGAGTGACGTATGAATTGACACTCAGCCTACACTGGGTAGTCCATAACTTCTCTGCTGTGCAGTCACAGGTGGACAATTTATACTGCTTTCCCTCCTATTTCTACATTTGGTTTTGACAACTAAGAGGTGTATGGCATAGGCTCCATGGGCTCCTGCTCACTCCATTCATTGCTTTTTTGCCCTATCCCCATGTTCTTCTCACTTTTCATATGGTCTCTTTGGTGGCTGCTTCCCGAACAAAGATTAGCCACACTGCGTCTCGAATGGAGTTACAGTTTTCTGAAAAAAGCACCTCCAGGAAAGAACTTCACTGTGGCAATGTGGAACAGAAGATGTCCAGTTGTCATAGTAGCCTCCACAGCCTAGGATTAAAGGTCACAGCTCTGTTATGCAATATCTAAAGAGGTTCAGGGCATCAGAATGTTCTTGATACTGATCAAAGAACTACTTAGAGCTATTCAAAGAAACACTAATATCTTGGTATCGTACAAATCTGCTTTTGTGAAGACTACAGCCTGGATTTTGTCCTGAGGCTTCCAAGTTCTGTTACTGAAACAGTAAAAAAGTAGTCACTCACCTCTTTCCAGATACTATGCTGCGGATACTAATCTTCATGTTATTTAAAGAACTAAAATATTCAGTGAAATTTATAGATGATCTGTATTTGAAGTTATCGAAAAGCTTTTGTACACTATTGTAATAGGAGCATTATTATATTTTTATGAACTGTGGAATTCGAACATAACTGCTCTGTCAATGCAGCCAGTGCACCGTAACCGAGGGTGACGTACCTGGACTACTGCTCTGAACTGAACTGAGAAGGTAGATGCAGATAATGTTGGCTGGAATAACAGCACAAAAGTAACCCATTCCTACATTTTCCTGGCATTTGAGAAGGCACAAGAGATCTGATAGTTCTAACAAGGCCAAATATTTAAAATCTGTGCAAAACAAGGCTCCAAAGAAGGATAACAACAAAATATACCAACCAGAAACACTACTGTCTTACACATCAGAATCCCCGTATGAAGTCTAAAAATATTGTCATTAGCTTTTGTCTTCCATGGAGGCATGGCAAAAGGAACAGACAGTCATATTGATCTGACATAACATTATTAACTACCTACCACAAGTAATGCACGCTTTATATTTTATTTTATCTATTATTTCCTAGCAGAGCTCTAACTATATAAAACTTTATCAAGGTTTTTTTTTTCTGATTTTGAAATCAGGTAGTGATATTTACTCGTTTGAGTGATTAAACCAGAAGAACTGATATACAAAGACAGATTCTAAGAAAAGGTGAGGGAAAGGCAACGAAGGATTGTGATCTTAATACTCCTAGGCAGCTCTGGAGTCTAGCAGTGGATTGTAAAGAACATTAAGCAGTCAGCTTTTGACAGGCTGTCTTAATGTACTGATCTAGTCTTACCAGACAGGGGACCGTTTCAGTAAACCGCATGATCAATGCTAGGGGAAAATTGTCTTCTCAATCGCTGCTACACAGTCGTTGCGTTTTGTAGAATTATAGGACATTCAAAGGACATAGGTTTCTATCTGATCTGTAGCTGATAAAGACAAAATTCCCCAGGGCTGCTTCTACAGTTACACTACTCATCTAAACTGGCAAAGCCACCTAGCTATGCTTGTGAATGCACTATCAAAATATCTAAAAAAGACTTTAATTTTGTCGGGAGTTTAGTGATGTGGCTTTGAAGAGCAATCTACAATAGCTATTCTAATCATCGCCGCTAGAGGGGGGGATTTCTGACACATTCAGATGACATGAATGTATAAATATGAATACAATATTTAGGAGTAGCCTAAACTACCTTCTTCTTTACAGCCCTTTAAAAATCGTTAACCATCTGTGATCAAAAGTGTTAATGTTATTGTTAGAATTAGTATTACCACTAATGTTCAACTGCTGAGATTTCTTTAGCTCAAAAAAAATAGAGGATTTTGGATAGCACACAAAGTTTTCTTAAGCGGAAGAACTTGAGAGAGCGAGAGAGTCCTCAAAGGCACAGAGAATGGGAGATTTCACATAAAGGGACATACACAACAAAAGCTGAAACAGACCAAGTCATATTTCATACTCATGAAATATAAAATACGAAAGACTGATACTCAACAGCAGCCATGTCTGCCTTCAGATTTGAGAAATTCTTAGCAAAAGAGGGTGGCAAGTTAATATTTTTGTCTTGTCTGATCCCCTGCCTATCATGGGAAATTTAAACAATAAAATGAAGAGATTAAGGTTATTGTTGTCTAAGGGTGTGTAAAAAAATTTTTGATAAATAGATAGGAAACATTGATTTCTGTATACAACAAGGAATTAAAAAACATTAAAATGTCAGGTTCTGTGTACACTGGCTAAAATAAAAAAAACTGAGATCACAAAATGGTGAAGTTAATGCTGGGATCTCACAAATACCGTATTAGCTCTAAGAAGTTGTTACAGATAGCGGTGACTCACCGCCCAAATTTTGTTGTTATTATTTTATTCACTGAATAAAAAAATGGGTGGAATTATTGTTATTGATGTTCATTGTGAACTTCATTCTGTTCCCTAGGTATTAATTCTTCATTGAACACTAACATATTGAATGAAAAAACAATTTAAAAAGGAAGTCCATTATCCCACTTCTGATATTTATTTTTTATATCTAGATTTTATTTATACATAACATTATTATTTTTTTAGAAATATTATTTATAGTATATATTATATGTATACGTACACTATAGAATTATAGAAATATAAGATAATTTAGCTATCAACAAAATTAATTTATATATATAGTGTATATTTAAGGGTGTGTATGTGTGTATATATATACATACACGCAGACATGCATACCGTATATACTCCTGGCAGAAGTAATGGGAGGGAAACAACACTTGTAGGGCTGGGCTGGGCTGGGCAGCTGTGTTCCTCTCTGTTGAGGAGAAAATACCTGTCTGTTGAGGAGAAATTATTCTGTTCCTGTTGAAGGAAAAGGAAAAGTAGGCTAAACCAGGGATTTAAGAATGGAAAACAAAGTGTAACAGAGAGGAAAATATGAAAACTTTTACATAAAAAAAGAAGACATTTAAAAAAATATAATTCAAAAGAAAAAAACTGATCAAGCAGAAGACTGAAACAAAAGAGACTGATATTCCTTGATTACAGAATCACAGAATCACAGAATGGTAGCGGTTGGAAGGGACCTCTGTGGGTCATCTAGTCCAACCCTCCTGCCGAAGCAGGGTCACCTACAGTAGGCTGTAGAGGATTCCAGCATGATGAGCTTAATGAAGCATTTGTCTGTGGTATTGAAAAGCATAAGTTTATATTTATAAAAGGAGAAAACAAAGTGGCAAATTTTGAGAGAGTGAGCCGAATGAAGGAACTTTGAAAATGAGAACCCTGAGAAAAAGGTGAGAGGGAAAAGCAAGCAAAGGAGATGGAGGACTGTTGGGAATATTTGCCCATGAGAGACAGCAGAACTGTAGGATTTAGTAGAATAGTGTTGATAACACTGATGTTTTCAGGTGTTGCTACGAAATCAAGGACTTTTTCCAGTTTCTCACTTTCAGCTAACAAGCAGGTGTGCAGGAGCTGGGAAGGAGCACAGCCAGATAGACAGCCTGGCTGGCCAACTGAAATATTCCATACCATGGACGTCATGCTGATTTTAGGAATGGGGGTTGGCTGGGGGGCAAGAAATTCTCTGCTCTTCTCATTTCCGTGGGTTTGAATCCTCTTGCTCAGGAGTTCAAACTTTTCTGGGAGTTTGTTCTTTTTCCATGAGTTTGGCAAGTTATACAAACCTTGTATGTTTGCCAAAATCTGCAAAAATAGTGAGCTCCAGGAAACCTGCGGGTTCCACGATCGCTGCTCGGGGACTGGCTGTGAAACTGTCATTGGACGGGGAGAAAAATGTATTGTATATAGTTTGTTTTGCTTATTCATTATTAGTAGTATTATTGGCATTTCCCTGGTTGTTCTATTAGACTGTCTTTACCTCAACCCACGAGTTTTACCTGTTGTACTTTTCTCTTCCCCATCCCCCTGGGGAGAAAGGAGAAGGCTAAGCAAGTGGCTGTCAGGCCCTAGTTGACCGCTGCTGGGTTAAACCACTACAGGACCAAAAATAGGAGAGAGTAATGCCGGGAAAACAGCTGAATTTTGTCATTCTGCTCAAAGATCAAAGTGTGTGGAAATTCATTTGACTTGACATTAATGTTCATCAGCAGGTTAAGTACATAAATAAATACAAAAGTATGTTTAACATATTAGAATTTTATAAAAACATACGGATGTAATGTTTATATAAAGATATACTAATGTAAAATATATGATTGTGCAAATGTATTAATTTTCATTTAATATGTAAATTAATAAGTATAAACATACAAAAATCATAAATACATAGGCATATATTTATATAAGTATGGTGAATTGGGATTTACTCTATCTTTAACAGCTGATTCCACAAGCCTTTTGCATTGTCAGAAAAAGGAACCTTAGGAAGATTATGCTGTTTTTCCAATTTCTATTTATAAAATGTTTACAGTAGGTCTACTCTTGGCGCTAAATTATTCATTTAAGGTTCCTGAAAAGGTTCCTGGCTGTAGAGTAATTTAACACCTTTTAACTGTTTACCAACAGAAACCTGGCAGTGTGCATCCAGCTCAATATTACTGTCTCTGAGGGGTTTTCACGTTCATAACATCATTTATGGAGCACCCGCCCTCTCCACACGTACATACCCCAGAGCACCGAAGCTTTTAGAACCTCTTTCTCCTTCAAGAGTAGTAACCATGGATGCCTCCAGATGCTGCAGCAGCAGATTTTTTCACTACGATGACCAGCTGGAAATAGACATTTTTGTTGGGGTTTGAGGGGAGAAAGATTTCTTTTCCTTATACTTGGATCAAAATGATGAACTGCTCAGGTTTGTGGGATGAGGGTGAAGGAACCTCCAAACAGCCAATAACTACTTCTCTAAATGGGTGTGAGATCCTCAAGCTGAGCTCAGGATCCGGCTCTCTGAACTTTCCCGGAAGCTGGTGGTTGCTCTTCCCACATGGAGACTTCACTGAGAGTGCAGCTGAAGTAGGGTTCATCTGGATACAGCAGGGACAGGACAGAGAAGCAAGAAAAGGAGTTAAAAACATGTATGATGGAGAATAGGAAAGAGACATCTGATATGGATAGGAAAATAGACTAGCAAGCAACATAATGAGGTACCAGCAGCTATAGTGAACAGAAAAAGCACGTTCCTTGAAGCATATAAAACTAACCACAAGAACAACAAAAAATCCCATGTAATTTAATGTACTAATACTGAACCTAAACCTGATTCTCAATGAGTTTGTGAAACTACCTGAGATTTTTTTTTTCTAGTCTTCTGGAGCTCATTCAGTATTGTGCGCATTGAATGGTTATGAATGAGTGATTGGAGGGCAAAACTCACCTTTGCTGAACCTGTCTTATCCACTAGTTGTAAAGTAGTTTAGAAGTTTGTCTTTACCTTGAAAATCACATAATTGCAGAACTTCTCAGAAGAATTTCCACACAAGTAGTTTAGTAGTTTTAAATCTCCCGGTACCATCCACAGTTTTAGAAAGAAGTTATTTAGATTTCCAACTGAAAAAAAAAAAAAAGGTTTTGCAAGTTCTAGTCTTCAGGCTAAAAAAATGGGATAGTATGGGAGAAAAGCTTACTATGGCCCAGACAGTATATGTTCACCCCACTTAAGAACTTGCTGTTCCTTTCAGATCAGTAGAAACAATAAATAACTCATTTATATATGTTGTGCAGCTTACCAGGGCAAGCACAGGGAGGTTAAGAGGCATGGTGAAGTTAACAAAGCAAGCAGTGGCAGAAGAACACAAGAGAATAAGGACACAGTCACTTCCATGGATAGTCCGGGATCATGTCACTAACAGTAGCTAGATGTAAATGCTTAAAAATTAATTAAGTAGGACTAGCATACAAACAACCTCCTACTGTACTATGTATGCTTATTTCTTAGAAGTCATCAGAAAGAGACCATCTCAAAAACCTATCCTTTTAAGATAATTTTTACTCTTTAGCCTGACATGGATGGTAAGGCCTTAAGTTTTGTAGGTCTCAAGGTCCCCGTGAAGTTCTTATATTTGTGCCTTTCATACCATCTTTCAATTTTTAGTTACTGACAAGACTTTCAAAAGAGATGTTACAAACCTCTAACAGTAACTTCGCTATTTCATCCCTCAGATGAATTCCATATGTTCCTGGTGATTTCTAATTGTTCATTGTGTCAGTAATTTCCATAATCTATTCTACAGTCACTTTAATTTCAGAGAAATCCTACAAGTCCCTGATAAAAGGTAGGTTTCAGCACTGGCATTTTCCTAGTTTTTGTTACCATGAGAAAATTACAAATGTAGAGGGTGAGAGAAATTTAAACAGTCACTTGGGATGCTATCAGATAATTTAGTTTCAACCATTTGAGAAGGTCACTATGTAGTTCTCACATGAAAACGCAGATCAAATGAACCCATGTTCATCTCAATGTAAAGTAAAATTCATCACCTTAAGCCAAGGTTCAGCGGTCCCTGGCTCCTGAAGGCAATGTGATTGAAACACTTGCAAGAGAAAATATTTTCAGTGCATTTTTTTCTGTATTTGGTCATCACCTTACTGAAGTCTTAAATATCTGGGATTTTTTTCACAGAAAAAATCAGAATGTACTCTTATTATTCTGGAATGTGAAAGTATTTTTTGAGAACTTCTATCAGGAATTAAATTTCAACTATTTAGTCAAACATTTTACTATAGTATTTTATTTGCTACTTCTCTTTCCAATCTCATTTCAAGTTTATATGCATGTCTTACAAGAACATAGAGTTGTCTTTGTCTTTCTCTCTACTTCAGTGAACAAGCTGGTCATAACACTGAGGCTTGTTGCATAGCGCTTGTCCTCTCTCCCCATCTCAAAATGTTTTCTTTCAGAAGTGCTGTTTGTCTTTGGTTGAACTCCCTTGCATGACACCTGACTGCTGACCCTGTGGATTCACCTTTGATGTTGTGATGTATTTCAAACACTCTCAGAAACAAGGTATTATAAATTTACTCTCGTCTGCTCTACTTTCAATTCCTTTAAAGAAAAGAACCTGGCATTTTTCTTAGGACATGGTATTTCTTTCAAAGTCATACAGAATATCTCCTAGCTCTGCTTTGTCCATGCTGTCTTCTTTTTTGATTCAGTGTCTTGTTCCTCCCTTCCCACTTTTCCAGCTGGAAAGACAATAGCTCCCTCTTTGATGTGGTCAGGCTGTGGTCATCCCTTTCTTCATGACTTCTTTCTCTCGATGATGATCTTTGAACCTGACGGTTTCTGTTCAGGGAAGTCTCCCATTTTCTGCCGGTCCCTGTGCTCACAGCCCTCTCCTGCCTCCAAACAGTAACACCTGGTAGCATCTCTAGGGGTCTCCTTCTCACGTCTGCCTTTGGCTGAGATCCCACCTCAGCTACCGCTTCTGCTCTTAGGCCATGAGGTTGTTTTCCACACACGGGAGAACTGTCAGGTGGTAATTGAAGCAGAAGTGGGAAAAGACTGGGATGTGCTGGGGCTGAGGTTTGTGTTAATGACTTGGAAATTAAGTTAAAATATCAGCACTTGTTGAGGTACCATGAGACTTTGTATACTACCTTTTACCCTTTTTTCCATCAGAATTCTTTTTCTCATATCACAACTTTTTTGTAATCGATTTTTAATTGTTATCATTTCTGTATTTTTATCCATTTTTAGCCTGACTTCAAACCTAGAACATAATTATCTTTTCTGTGGAAGATCTGAGAACCTATGCAAACCTGCTGGGAGAAAATTTGCAATCCGTATTCAATTTATGTACTTCTTAACATACTGTACTTTTTTCTCTGTGTAGTGCTACATCTATTTATACAGCCTGATTCTTCAATTTAACTTTACATTGACTGCTTCCTTTTATTTAAAAATGAGGGGAGTGTTCTGCTTTATATTTTGATTGTTTTGTTATTTTTTACCTTTATACCTACTATCAGTCAAGTGAAAGGACTAGATAGAAATGAAACCTGAAAATTAGATACATTCAAGAATTGTTTTACCTGGCCAAACCAAAGTTTCCACATTCAGTAAAGGGGAATACTTTGACCGCAAAACCTATCCTAGTACAGCAGAGAAAGATATATATCATTTAGAATTTAGAAAAAATGAAGGAAACAGTTTTAATAAGCAGCAAGATATAGAATTTCATAGTTATGAAGTAACAGAATTGGCTCTTAAATAAGGTCCATGGCTTAAAGGCAAATGTTTAAAGAGAGAAACGTGTTTAGCCTCTGAAGAGAGGACTCAAAGGAGATCTGCTTACAGGGTATCACTTCAGAGGAAGAAAGAACAGCCTGAATTAAGCACTGTCTGGCTTCTATTTCTAAGGAGCAACAAGAACAAATTGCTGAAATCTGAAGCTAAAGAAATTCAGGGACTTCTTTTCAGGAAAAAAAGTAGGAATGTTTCTACTATTAGAACAAGCTTCCAATTAATTTGGTTTCTTCATCTCTTCAGCTTGGCCGATCTTTTGAAAGATCATTTCGGTCAAGTACAAATAAATTCTTGGACTCTGAAATACCTCGTGAAATTTAAACAATCTAGGATACACAAATCCAGACTGGCTGATCTAATGAACACTTCCATTCCTAATCTCTCTGCACCTGTGATTGCATTATCGGAACTACAATGTGGCAGGAGGGAGGGAAAACATAAACCAGGCTGCCTTCCTACTTAGCTGGCCTCGAAGCTCACCCATGGGGAAAATCCTGCTGGCTCCCTGTAGGCCCTGGACCCACGTAGGAATCTAGTCAGGGCATGGCTGTGGGCGCACCATGAAAAAGAAATGATTTGGCACAGGGGAGGTTCTGGAAAGTTTTGCCCACACTTCTCTCAGTTACACAGCACATGATCTACTTCCCTCCTCCTGGCATTGGATTCTTAGTTTTGGGGCTAACATTCCGCTTTCTAGTGTAATTTCTTCGTTTCCCTAATGAATTTTAGAGCTGCTTACACTTCAAGCAAAGATTCCTTGTCTTAACGACCTTGTACTGCACTGATTTTCCTTTGCCAAGTCAGCCCTGCTTGATAAGTCAAATGAGATGAAACAAGATTTCCTTCTCCTCCTTCCCAGCAGACTGATTTTGCTCACTTTTCTTTCCTCTTCTTCCTGCATGGGGATTAAACGTCTTTGGGCACAGAGTTGCGTGATGCATGACACAGAGCATGTGAAAACTGCAAGCACCCAAAACTCTCATCTGGTTGTAGTAGGATAAAGAACTTTAAGTCACCCAGGAATTACATGGGATCCGGCACTACTCCTTTACATAACGAAACTTCCAAACATGAACTTAAAATTGCCTAGAAGCACAAAAGTGACTCTCAGGATCTTACTCCATTCACAGCAGAAAGCGAAAACCGTATTAACCTAGCTATATTCTACACAATCTAAAGTGCTCAAGTACAAACTAGGGTGACAGACTCTCACACTGAGTGTATTTGAAGCAGAAACAGAAATAGTGCATTCTGAGTCCACCTCCCTAATATGTGAGACAGAGCGCTCTGATAGCAGCAACTCAAAGTCATGGCTCCTTCTTTCTATCCTGTTTTATCATGTTGAACCACTTTTTCTATTACTAAAAACTTTCTGAACTCATTCTTTGTTTCATTATCTCCTGCTTCATACAGAAAGCATCTGTGTAGTAACATTCAAAAGCCATTGCCAGAAGTTTCAGAAGAAATTTAGCAAGCATAAAAATTGTGTTCCCTTTACTGTTATGTTACACATGAGGTTTACTTTTCATACGACTGGATGAATCATGATAATTTTTAGTTTAATATGTATTCTGTATGTTCATACAGTGATTTTACCAAAATATTTAGTGTAGCATAGCTTTTAGAGTTAGGGGTTTTTTTTCCAGTCCGTCACCTTTTTCAACTCCCTCTGCATAACAGAATTTCAAATAATTTATCTGAACCTTGTTACATACCATATAATCTATTTCCATAATGATAATTTAATCGCCCTAGGAAACTGTTTGATACCTGCACCTGAGGTTAGACAGTCTGTAATTCCTTTCATCTACACTATTTGAAGTGCTTATATTTCTCAACTGTTACATTTAAAATCAAATATTATTTGGACTATGCACACTATGCCACAAGTTTACTGAAGAATTTATCTTTAAAGGAAAATCAGACTTCTACACACATGAAAAGAAAGAACAGTAAAGAAATAAAAGAATGAGAGGAAGATACCACACAATGATATATGCAACGATGAAGATACTGGTGGATGAAAAGCTGGACAGGAGCCGAAAATGTGTGCTTGCAGCCCAGAAAGCCAGCCATATCCAGGGCTGCATTCCCAGCAGCGTGGGCAGCAGGGCGAGGAAGGCGATTCTGCCCCTTTGCTCCACTCCCACCGGGAGTCCTGTGTCCAGCTCTGGAGCCCTCAGGACAGGAAAGACATGGACCTGTTGGAGCAGGTCCAGAGGAGGCCACAAAGATGATCTGAGGGCTGGAACACCTCTCCTCGGAGGAAAGGCTGAGAGAGCTGGGGTTGTTCAGCCTGGGGAAGAGAAGGCTGCGGGCAGACCTTTCTTGTGGCCTTCTAAGAAACATGGGGACAAACATTTTAGCAGGGCCTGTTGCGATAGGACAAGGTAATGGTTTAAGACTAAAACAGCGTAGATTTAGACTTCGTATAAGGAAGAAATTCTTTATTATGAGGGTGGCAAAAGCACTGGCACAGGTTGTCCAAAGAGGTGGTAGGTGCTCCATCCCTCGAAACGTTAAAGGCCATGTTGAAAGGGGTCTCTGAGCAACCTGATCTAGTTGAAGACATCTGTGCTCTATGCAAGGCGGTTGGAATAGATGAATTTTAAAGGTCCCCTTCAACCCAAACTATTCTATGATTCTACAAATGAGTTTGCTCTGACCTCCATCTTTTTGTGTGTTCCACAAGATTCCATCTCTCAGTATAAAGAAATGTCTGGTAGTGCAGGACAGTAGAAGGATGCAAAGCTTCTGTAGGAATCATTGTAAAACTTCTTCTCGTAAGGCACTCCCAAATGCAGTGCAGAAATCGTCACAGATGCTCTGTGGGATTAGAAAACCCTGTTATGATGTGATTAGTCACGTAACCTTACAAGCATGCACTCTTTGGTACACAGCAATATGTAGCAGCATTGTTAATACTCTGTTCCGAATAATGCCGTGCAGCCTTTACATTCTTTATAAAGGGGAAATGATTCTACAGACTAAAGTATCTCTACCATGCAGAGAATCCACTGCAGAGAACTTCATCGCTCTAGGTACAAATGTAGTCTGCTCTCAAATTTTTGGTTTGGTTTGCAGATGGGTATGGATGCTTATACTCAAGTCTTGTATGTTTCTATGGCTGTTACAATGTGGATATCTTGGTTATAAAGGTGTTCACCTTATTTAAAACATCTGATTTAATTGCCAACAGACTGTCATCTAATTGAATGATGGACACAACTTGAAAGAAAGAGGAATACTCTTACCTGTCTTATTTCGTATCAACGATCATATAGCACTTCACCTGAGTCTGGCAGTGGGCTGAAGTACCATCAGTAATAAACCATTGGCTGATACAGTTCTTCCAAAAGACAGAGTGATGATCGATGCTTACAGGCTCTTGCTTTCAGACACAAGACACCACTGTCAAGTTGCCTCTCGGTTTTATATTCAGACTTAAGGTTTGATCTAACAGCACATGAACCTAAATGTAATTTGACTTGATTTCACTTCCATATAATATCTGGATGTATTTTTTGATTTTGGACTAACAAGAGTCCAACAGATCACGCAGACAGGCTGAAGTGATGACTTCTCATCTCTACAGAAGGCTGAATTCCTAGTTTCCAAAATCTCATAAGAAGAGGCTTCCAGTATTTGCTTGCCTTTAAACAAGTAGATACCACCATTGTGAAATACAGCTTTGAATCACTGTAATTTTTCCTGTAGCCTCAGCTTGTCAGATCTACTGATAAATTTCTGTTACATTTCCTTTGGGACTCCAGCACTGTAAGTACAATACTGACAGACGTGTTAAATGCTGCAGATCTGACTAGGGAATATTCAGATCTTCAGATTTTTCTTGATAGAACCATGATTTTAGCCCTGTGTGAACCTCTGCTGTTTCAAATGTATGTCAGCATTTTTAAGATAGTAAAAAAGTCCAAAACTGTGTGCCACGTCTGTGCAGGACCTCTCAGAGAAGGGCTGTTCTCCCCCAAGGCAACTCCTTATTCAGCCAGGAACACTTTCTCCCTAGATCACACTTTATGTCCTATCACAAGTTCATATCTCCTTTTTTCAGCATTGTCTTTAGTTTAAGCTATTTCATTAGTTATTTCTTACAACAAATGGGTGCCAAGTGTGATTGTTCCCTACTTTGGCCCCCTTTCAGGGGGACCACTCTCCAATGTTTAAAATTATTTATGAGCTTTAAATGTACTGCTTCCTTTTCACATTATTTTATTGCCCAGATACAGAGACATTATTACCATTTTGTTAAGGATGCTCCCACAGTAGTAAAATAATTGTCATAATTTGCAAATAAAAAAGAATCTTTCCCAGACTTACACTTTAATTTGTCAGTTTTGTGTATGGAGGTCTATGTATATATATTGATTTTTTTTTTTAACAATCCAAGAATGAAATATAATGATTCTTTCTGCTTTTTTCCAGATAATTAAGGAACAAGTTAAGTAAGACTTAAGATAACAGTAGCAGTAAAAATGCTCTACAAGATTTACACCTCATCGTAACTATGTGCACTGATATTTGTCTTTAATGTAGTCCAACAGTTTGAAATTCCATACCTCTGAAAACAGGTACAGAATCCGTCCTTGCCACAGAACAAAAGCTAAGATTTATGTTTTAAAATATCAGATCTTTATAACCTTGTATTTGATGATTGAATTACTACTGTAACATGAAAATCAGAATGTTGCTTTCAGCCCTGTATCTCTTTTTAGGACAAGGCAGAAGCGCCGTCTAAAGATTTCATTTTGTATAGATATGAGTGAGAAAAGGACTTGGAAAGTCCTTTTTGTATAAAATATGAAGTTTAGTTCAGTATTCTGCGGCAGAAATTGTAGTAGCTTGAACATGTATTTCTGATTTATATGCAAATAACTCAAATTCATGTTCTAAAGCCTTAACAGTAGTGTGTCATTTAAATGTACCCATGAGATATACCACTGCCATTATACAATATTTCATGCAGTACTCAATACTAAAAGGTAACATGACCTCCATTAAAAATCTATTCTCGATCTATTTTTGATAGTAAGAAAACAGTTTTCCCATCCTTATTTAAATTTTTGATGTCACATTCCTTCTGGAAAATATTGCTTTCCCCTTAATGCCAAGATTTTGACAACAGAGACATTAAAGATGCACCCAAGCTAGAAAAACTTCAGAATATTCAGTCCGATTCATCTAAAAATCAGTATTTACCCCTACTCCCAGAGGTCTTTGTAAGTTTTTTCAATCATTTTTATCTTTTATGGGGGAAATTTTACTTTTCTTTTCCTTTCTTCCATATATAGACCTTGCATTTGGTGCACAGGTTGTTCACTTCTACTGAATATTTCTCCATTGCAAACCTAGACCACTAAACACCACAAAATAATTTGTTGCATTGCTGCAATCAGTCTATAGCATAGCTCTTCACTGTACTGTCAAAGAAATGAATGTACTGTATCCACTGCCATTATCTATCAGCATACTGCGTGCTGTCATTGATTGACTTGGGAGAAAGTTTTTGCAGAAATACATTTGTGTGTAAGTGTGCATATGCACATGAACATGTAGGAGGTTCTTATGTCCATAAACAAAGGCTTACATTAAAGACTGCATAATTTTAAGAAAAATATTTCAGATAAAAAAGTTAAAATGTTCTGTACATCTGAAAATATTCAGTAGTTTCCTTGGAGCTACAGCTATTATACTGAATAGATATTTTGACTGTTGAAAACTTGGATGAAGTACAATGCTAGATTTGATCTGCTCTCACTTCCAGGATATTTTATTAAAATAGTTATTTGTTTCCCACAAAGGAAAACCAAAAATATAGTACTGTTCTTATGTGAACTCACAGCCGCCTAATCAAGACTAACTGTTAGAATCTTTAAAATATTGTTGCACACATTTTTTCTCTCGACCATTTAATGCAAATGAGTGTGTTAAATTTTCTTCATAAGCTATCAAGGGATGGTTCAAGTTATCACAGCCAGTTAAAGAGAATAAAAGGATATTTATTTTTTTATTTTGTGTTGGAGAACAGTTGTTTATCTGCTTCAAAAAGAGACTGAGTCTCTCAACTTACCCATCTCTAGTCATGTTCCTGAGTCAAGACAATATTCCAGTTTCTGACCTCCACTGACATTGTCTCACTTTTTTTGTTTTTTTTGTTTAAATAACCCCACTCAAAACAACACCTAATTTAGTAAGATTCAGTTTCCTGGGTAACTTAAAGGATTCCTTTTATTCTCTTTTTAAAAATCAGCTAACCAAATAAAGCATCTTAATTTCACTTTGGTGTGCCTTCTACGTAGTCATCAAGCCTACTGAGAAGTGGAGACAATGAATTGCTTCTCTTTCTGGACAATGGACAAGCCAGAGTAAAGCTGCTCTCTCTTCCTGGAGATATATGAAAAAAAAAAACTCATACTAATTTAGATTTGAAAATGTAAAATTCCCCAAATAACAGTGATTAAATTGTTGAGTCTTCTTGCCTAACACCAGTCAGTAGAATTTACATGCTCCTGGCTGAAAGCAGACCTAAAGCTTACACTTAAATATTGCTTGAATAAGGGCTACAGTCCTAATTTTGGGCTCTGAATACATTCAGACATTTCAAATCCATCTGGGCCAACCATTTTTCATCTTACAGGTTTGGCACCACTGCCTTTGGCAGACAGACCTGCTCTTGCTCCATCTACCCTTCCAGCTGGCTGGAAGCCCGCCAGCTCCCATCCAAACCCACTGGGCTCCCAGCAGAGATTCGGGTGTCAGCTCAGGCACGCTGCCTTCAGATCCATGCTGGCGTTCACCCATCCGTGACATCCAGGAGGAGCAAGCGCAGGTCAGTCTCCAAAGACCATGCAGATACACTGTAAGCTGCGAGGGGATGTAAGCCTCTGCAAATGGCCATACTCCCAGTCTGGAAGAGAAATTAAAATTTGGAAGAGAAAAATTCTGAGGATAACAGCGCTCAGCTGAGACCGAGTACCCTATTGTCTGCATTTGCTCATGCATGGATGCATGTACATATTTTGCAATGGAACATGAACACTGAGTTCTGAAAGCAGCTCATCCTGTCCCGCTGGAATATGAAACACTTAAATATTGTGCTTGTTTTATTGTCAGGCGTGATGTTTAGAAGTACCTGCTGCAACCCATATAGTTGCACTTCTCTAGTCACGATGCACTCCCGTGGGGACCACCAAACTGTACTTAAGAAGTGTTATAAATAACGGTGTTTAGTAGTTTTCATCAAGAACCTCTTTAAAAGCAACGCCACAACATCTGTTAAAAAGCTTTCTGGGAATATCTAACATTTACAAGATTATTTTGCTATCTTATTATACTTGTATTACACCCGTGCAACCCCACTTCTTTGGTTTCCAATTAAGTTATAGCTGGATAAAATCTGAGGAAGACAGAAGTGAAATCTAGCCCACGGTATTCACTCAGGACAGACCTTCACCTTCACTCAACACCTTGACTGGTGTATTCTGTCTTCAGTTACTGCTGAATAATTAAAAAGAAAATTAGTGAATCCTTATTATTTCCTTGCCAAGATGCTAGAGTATCTTTAATAAAGCCACACAGGTAGCTGTGTCCCATATGTTAAAGAAGAATGTGCATTCTTTATTTTGTAATAGTTATTAAGAAATTTAAAAAAAACACACAAAGATACTAAAATGACAAAAGAAAGCCACATCCAAATTCTGTTCCACAATATACTGAACTAAAAGGAAGACTGTAGGATCAGTGTACAGTGAGGCGTATTTGCTGGGATAAAAATGCTGAATGGATGTAACAGTTACCTGTTAAACCGATTTGCTCCCTCCAGCAGTTTCAAATACAGATAGATGTATGACTCCTACATGTGCTCATGCTTGAAATGGAAACTTATAATAATTTTACGAATTATAAGCATCTGCAAGAGTATAAAAGCCAATCTAACTCCGATTTAAACAAAACTAGAGGGCATGTATGCTCTGTCCTCTGCTTTGTCCATCTGAAGCTCATGAAGTGAAACCCCTATCTTTAAAAAGATGGCTTGTGGTATTACTGATAAGAAAGTCAGGGACTTTGAGAGTACAAGTAGGTGGGAGTATTGTGTGACATTTATAACAGACAATTGAAAGTGAAAAAGGAAACGGCTCCACAGATCCTGCTTTCACAGTTGTTTAGGACGACAACTGCTTAGGACTGGCCGTTGTACCCAAGCCAGCTGTAAGCCACGTAGTCTACAAAAGTTGGAGCTATACAGATACATCAGCTCCATGCTTTACCTACGAATTACCTTTGCTTTTCAAAGCTTTTCCAAGTAGGGCTAATTAGTCCCTATTCTTTTACCTGCAAAGTAAGCCAGGGTGGATCTCTTGCAGACCACCGTAGTGTGGACCTCCTGGGAAGGAATACCTGCTGGGTGGCCTCATCCCATCTCTCTGCAGTTTTAGAGAAGGTTTTACACTGTCAGAGAGGCTATGCTCTGCGTCCGTTCATGCCTTGCTTACACTATATTATTTGCTAATTACTCAAAATAAAGAGGAATATTAGGCAGCAAAGGCAAACAGTTGCAAGTTGGAAAACATCAGTATTACGATACCCATACCCACTGTAGTGGTGCCTTATCGCATGTCTGTTCTGTGCGCTGGAATATAATGGATCATGTAAATGAAATCGTGTTGAAATAATGCTAACTCACAAATAATTTTCTAGCAACCCCTCAGTCTATCAAACTGTTATGCATCTCCAGTAGAGGTATTTTTGGCGTTGGTTTTCTTTTAATTATTTTTTCAGGTTTTTTGTGGGGGAGAAGTGGGAGATATAGCAAGAAATTTGTCTATTTTTCCAATCAAAATTCCTGAAGACATCATTATTTTTTGACTTAGCATCACATATTGGTTTGTGCAACAATTTCTCCGTTGAAAGTGAGCACATATGTCCACAAAAGTAATACTCGGTTTAGTGGTATCTCATAATGGAGCAGTTTAGCCAGCGAATTAAATCATGGAGCTCACTGATGGATCAGCACATAATTTCAATTTAAACAATTTATCAAATACTAGAATTATTTTTATTTTTCTTCTTTTCTTTCTATTCATATCCTCTTAGTATTTATTAGGTATTAAGTAGAGTTTGAAATTACAGAGAAAATAATATTATTCACTGCATAATTTCTGTTTTGCTAACATCTCCTTTACCGCCGCTATCAGATTATTGCATTATTTGGTTTTGAATGCATTCTCTGTCATCTCTTATCTTTTTGAAGATTGTCTCTCTTTCAGCCTGACCTTGGATGCAGTCCAATGGCAAAAAATAAAGTGAAAAAGCAAGTGGAAGCAAGGGGAATAGACACGGAGAAAACCCAATAAGCAAAACTTTCTCTTTTTCTCTTTTCCTTTTAAAAAAATGCTGCACTATAATTTACAGCATCCATAAATGATCCTCCTGTAATTATTTACATCTCACCACTGATCATTTAAATAAACTATAACCAAGGTCAGTTTTAACATGTACCAAAACAAGCTAAGGCTTTTAGTCATCAAATGTTTATTTGCCCCTTAGAAAGAGATTGTATGCCGCACATTGGAAAATCTGTTTGCTTTTTTTTTTTTTACTTCATGCTGTCCTTGTTTTATTTAACAAACTGGCACTTTAGAAGGTTGGAAACAAAAGGAAAACTGGAACACTCAACTTACTGATATATCCTTTAACTTTGGTCTTACTCTAATTACACAGTTCGTGTTCTTTTTAGTGGCATAAAAAGGTAATTAACCCTATTTCTTAGATAGCTGCAACACCACGCTGGACAAAGGACTGGGGAGAAAGGCAGAAACTGAAGGAGCAAAGCCACTTAGAAAGTGAGATATAACATAAAGAGACTTTGACATCTGGCCTCTGGAAAAGAGATCTCTTAGGTGAGCATCCTCCCCAGATAACACCAAGGGACGTCAGCCCGGTGCAGAAGTGAACACGTTAAATGGCCGCTTACTCAGCGAGAAAACACAGACCTGCCGGGTCCAAGAATTCCCTTTCTCTCCAAGAGCTGAGCCCCTGGAGTGGGTGGCATGGAGGCATCTCCAACCCTGGGTACACGAGCCATCGCTCTTACCCTGTGCAAGGAGGTGGCAGCAACAGCGCGTTGTGGTTATATCCACTGGGCAACGGGAAATACCAGCCATGTGTCCATTAGAGTGATTCGGTTACCTGAGGGTTTTCCAGTGGGTTTAGTAAAGGCACAGGGGAGCTTTATATCCAATATCAGTACATAAAGATTTCAGATATTTTACATACTTGAAACATATGAAAAATATAGTTGTTTTTGTGATAAAGAATGCAAGTAGCGTTGCAGAAAGCAAACTCCTGTTTGTGGATTTTTTTTTTAATAGAGAATTTAAAATTATGTAAATCTATGTATTTTAAAAATGGACTGAATCATTTTTAAAAAGAGGCAGTAAAATACGGAGATTGAGCTGTTTTTCCCTTTCTGTATGCCCTTGTAGATACCACAATGCTTTGGTAACCGCAATAAATAAACATTACTTATCTCCTTCACTGCAAAGAGGATCTGGAAAACTCTGATAGGTGACCCAGTACATAATCAATGAAGTAACAGGTATAAAACCAGCTGCTCAAGAGTATAAAATTCTCACATATAGCACCTATAGTTGCATTAGGTATTGTATGCAAGTGTTTAATTTAACATTACCTATGTCAAAAACCAGAACACTGCTTCATTTTCACTATCCTGCTTTTTGGCGATGTTTCATATTATTACCCTTCAAATCTCAAGGCAACCTACACGCGAAGCATTATATTCTTGACATGCAATTATTGTGCTATAACTAACAAAATGAGTTGGCTCTCTTACTGTTGTAAGAATAATATGGAACAACACTCCCGCTGATAAAAAAAAAAAAAAGAGATTGCCACTACTGCATTCTGTCATTTCCAGACAGAACAAGTGCTACGTTTTACAAACTGCAGTTACTTTATGCTTTATACATCATGTTATCAACTTCAGCAGAACTCAGTGTTTGAAGGTAAATGATGAGATATTATTGCTGCCTTAACACAACAACTCTGAGAAAATAAACTTTGTTGACAAAAATGTTGTAACTTTGGACCTGAATTTAGTCTCCTTAAGAAAAAAACAAAACCTATAGCTGATTCAGGTATGAATTTGCCTGAGTGCACTTGCAGCAATTGATATCTGAGGTTTAGTTCAGCACGGACTTCCAATGCACAATGCATGTTAACACTCAATAAAAAACAATGCATATATATGTTTAATCATGTGCAATACCTGATGTCCATGTGTGAAAAACATGAATTCACACCAGAGCTGTACAGAGAAGGGTTAGTTATACAAAATAAAAAACATTAAATAAAAGCATGGCCTATAACAGTGTCTTTTTTAACCCAGTAAACCTCAAATAAGAGGGGAATTAAAGAAATCAGAGAAATATTCATGCTTAGCCAACAGCACGAGCACAATAGCAAATGGAAGTAAAATGAAAATGAATAAAAGATGCTGAAAAATTGAAAAGTGCATTGTTTCTGATGCAGCTGTTTAACAGAGGTAATGAGAAAACCAATCCAAAATAATAGTGTATTTAAACAGAGGTTTTAAGCTAACCTTCATTTTTAGTGAGAGTCAAGGTGTAACACACCTACCAGTACACCTAGGAGACAGGATTCTGTCATCAAATTGTCCTTTCAAGTTCTGTTCCTATAATCTGAACTTTAATTTTGTATTTGCAATTATATTTGTGAATTTTACAGATGGTAAAAGACAGCTAACATTTAGCGGTAATTTATCCTGATGTAGTAGAGAGACGCACCTTTTCTGGGTATAAAAGTGTATGCTGAATCTCTGGATGTTTTCAGAGGAAACACCGAGTCCTGCATAAACCCCTTGATGAGGAGTAAGAGCACCCATGGCTTTCAGTCACATGAGGTATCTTGTCCACTGTCTGTGATACGAGATTATTTCTGTGGCAAATGCAGAAATTGCTTACTGGGGGGGGGGGCAGGTACTTCGTGCACATTCATACAAATTGAAAGTAGTGTGCTGATAAGCAAGCAGGTCTTTGCATATATGCACACAGGAGGACCTCTGTTGCAAAGCATAAAGCTGTGCTTTTTGAGCACTGATTATTTATGTGCATTATGACACAATTAAATTTTAAGCATAATGTAAATGAAATGCAAATTCAAAGGAAATATATGAACAAAAGTGTCCTAAAAGTCAATTGAAGACTTATGCTTCATACAAATAAATCTCCTTAAGAGTACTTTTGTGATGTAGGTAACCCTTTGACATTTGGACATAAACATTAGCTGCCCAGTTCACTAAGTGTATTAATATGCCAGCATACAGAAAGTACTAAAATCTGTTTACAAGCTCACCAAGTGCCATTTTAGCTTTTTTTTTTTTTCTTTAAACCAACATGCAAACTATAGATTGGAAGTGGAAGATACACCTGAAGACAGCATTTTGCATTTTTTACACCATATAAGGCCACTTTGGCAAAATCCCGATTATCTAGAGCTACAAAAAGCTGAATTTCAAAAGCTATATTTAGTTGATTATATCCTGGCAGCCTGAACAGTTGTAGGCTTTGATTGAAATGGGAGTTTTGAGTGGCATTCTAAAAAATTAAGTTTCTGATTTAGATGTTCAAGTACAGATTTTCTTTACAAATAACCATCTACTTATTTAACATCTACCTACTAATGGCTTTAAATATATGAGTAACATATATCTTCTCATTATCAGGACAATAAATTGAAGTTAAAACCAGGAAATTTATTTTGAGCCTGCACAGATCACTATGCAAATCCATAGGCTTCCTCTAAAACCAAAGCATATGCCATAGGAATTTTCCAGATGGGAAGGGTGCCTAAACCCTTGGACACTGAAGATTGCTCTCATGAATTTTGAACGTTACCGACAAGATATTTTCTTTCCATTCTCACTTTAGTTTTCAGCTAGATATTCTTAGGTTCTTTCTGCAGTCTTTAAATAGATGGGTCTTCATGGCTACTACCACTTTGTTCCATCACAAAAGCTATAAAAATCAATTATTATTATTCTTATTGTCACTGTCTAGCTACTCCAGTTTTGCATAAAACTTAAGAGAATCAACACAAAGTTTGCAAGGTGAGAAACACCAGTAAAAAACAAGATATTATTGTAGAAAGAGGAAGTACAAGACTGGAGGCAGTTTATTAGGGGAGGTACTCAAGGGTCTGAATAGGGAACAGGCCATAATTTAATTGATGACTTCTAACAAAAAGGCTGGATCACCAAATCAGTGGTATTGTGCTATCAGTGACAGCATAATATTTGGAAGTTATGATCACAGGAAAGGAATAAAATATGCAAAGAACACTGGATTTCTTTGAATAACAGAGAAATGGAAATCAGATAAAATTGAACGACTTTGAAATAATGTGTTTAAGAAATAATGTGCAAAGGAATTCTGCCAGCTGTTTCATCAGCTGAGAACAGCAAAGGAAAAAAAGAGATGTATATTATTTCTGTGAGTCAATCTAAGCTGTGACATTTATTTGCTCTTTGGCTTTGGTATCACTACAAAGTTACCGTGTACAGGCAAAGAACAGACGGTTTCAACGTTGTGACAGTAAAGTAGAAAGGAACATTTGTTACCTACAGAAAGGTTTTGATTATTATTTCTGTTTCAGAGGGGGTACGGCTCCAGTAATTTTTCTGTTGTACTAATTGAAGACTGCTATGTCAGTCTTCTGTAAGGTGTCAAGTCTGAGATTATGATCTTCAGCTTTCAAATTTCTTGAGATTGTTCAGGGAGAAAAATATATCTGGGTATGCAATATATTTAAAACCACTGAGAAACTTCATACTTTGTTTTCCTCTAAGAAGTTATGCATACTTCCTTTTTCAAAGTCTTTATCTGTATTTTCTAGTCTTATTTTTCAAATTTGACATAAATACATAAAAAATAGTTTGGGTGGATAGTAGTATGATTAGAAACATAAGGCTGGAAGGTAACTCCCAGCTCATTAGGAACAGCATTTTTAATACGATACAAAAAATGTTTGAGCTCCATTTATAAGTTAAGCAATTTCTTTGGTGATGTTAGTCATATTCAGGGCTGTCTAATAAATTGCTCTGCTGTGACTGTTACAAATGTTTTGTTTCCAACCTACTTCCACCTTTCTTGATCAGACTGATACTGTCAAGAAAGAAAGAAAATAGTTGTAAGAAAAATAGTTTATCCAAAGTGAAGACCAGCATTTTCTGGCATTGCTCTTGAACGTATGTGGGCAACTTGGCAAAACTGATAATCCAGGCAAGGATTCAGACACGTAATGCCACGTCAGGATTTACTTGTCATGATTTCATAGTAATGTATTAATTTATTGTGTAATGTCTGTTATCTTTGGGCTTGTTTTGCAAAGTCTGTAGAGTATGGAGTATCTGAGGGTGGTGAAACACTGGCACAGGTTGCCCAGAAAGGTGGTAGATGCCCCATCCCTGGAAACATTCAAGGTCAGGTTGGATGGGGGTCTGAGCAACCTGGTCTAGTTGAAGATGTCCCTGTTCATTGCAGGGGGGTTGGACCAGATGATCTTTAAATATCCCAACCCAAAGCATTCTATGATTCTATTCTCTTGACTACTAGAGCTGTGACAACTTCTGGAATTCAGAGAAGAAAATTAAAGCACCACGTCGTAAGGCAACACTTTGGTGCATGCATGAGACATGTCATATGATGTCTGCCAAGCAAACGCTTTCAACTACATCAACATAATGTAGCGACATTTCATGTTTTTATTAACAGAAGATTTTTTTTTAACAACTTTGTGCTTATTAACTACAGGGTTCTTCAGCTTTCTGAATGTTTAGGAAAACATGATTTCATTACAATACTAAATTAATAATAATAAAAACATCTAAGAGAAAACTATGAAGGTTTAGGTATTGAGAAAAAAAAAATTAGAACTATGGTAGGACTTAACTACATAAGATAGTTAGCCCAGACTAGACTTTCACCTTTTTGATAATGAAAGAAACAGAATCTTCATGTAGATATACTGTTGCCCAGGAAGATGATGCGATGACTGCATTTAGTACTGAAGAGCCTGAACTCTTCAGCTAGCTACCATTTAGGATACACAAGGTCTCATTCCAGTAGATGCCCTCTGAATGTATCTAAAGTACTGAAATAATGGGAAAACTCAGCAGAAGTAGATTCGTTAAAACAAACAAACAAACATATCCCAAAACAACCAAAAAACCCAAATCCCCTTGAACACAGAAACTTTATTGTTATCAGTATGATGTTCCATTTTTATTTTAGAGTAAGTCATTTTGGGATAAATTTACAAATATTCTGGAACATGTAGATAAAAAGCATCCAGAACTTTCCTCTCTTGAGTAAAACCCTAAATCTCTATAAAATTAATCTCTTTCTCCTCGCTCTTACCAAGAATAGGGAACCTTGGTTTCGTATGGGGGGATGGGAAAAAGGAGAGATGGGGAAAGTTCTTAATTTTTCAAATATATCATCTTAGTTGTAAGTAAAATTTTATATCACAAACTCTAGTATAACATGCAAATTCTGAAAGAGTGAAAGAAATTTTTCATCTTGGCACCCACCAAATAAGGCGTTTCATACATATAGAGCTTTGATGTAGGAGGAGGAGCAGATAGGCAGTATACAGTTCTTCCTCATATTCTTTTTGATTAAATTGTAAAAATTCTCACAGTTGTCTTGCAGAATGAAAAATTTCATTGCTGTATATAAAATGATTATAATGAGCTTCTCATATGTTGCATAAATTGGTTAACTATGAGTTCTATGATATGCTATAAATGATTAATCTTGCAATATTTTATTTGAAATATATATATCTATTGCCATATATATACCCCCATTATTTTTTTTGTAGCTAAGGACATACTTTGTTATGTTGATTTAAGGTAAAGAGAGATTAATTTCCAAATTTGGCATTATATATGTAGACTGTTCTTTGCAATATTACATATCTTAAAATACAAATAAGCCCGAACAATAAATGCCTCCAAGACTATGACAGCTCCTGATGTAAATCAAGGTGCAAGATGAAAGTCATACACCAAGTGAAATATTGAGTTGTCTGAGCTCTTTACAGTTAGAATGTTAGCAACCTTTCATCTTTAGTGCCTTTTTGCTTGAAATATTTAACTTCTTGTTTTTGCTTGGTAACATTTGCAGCCTTAAAGGTTTTGGGTTTGTTTTTAATGATATGTTATCAGTGTGGAGAAGGGATTGTTTCTCTGATGACAAAGATACAGAAAGTGAACTACAAACATAGTAAGACTTCACCTTATGGAACCTGCTAACACTGGGAAGTAAAATTTACTTTAGCAGTATTTTCTCCCTTTGCAGAGGAAAACACATTCTAAAAATAGTAACAACATAATTAACATAATACGGTTTGGTTACTGAAAGGATTTGACACTAACCAGCTAGGCTACTAATGAAATTAGAAAGAACTAGTTGCAAAGTTTTATACTAATTGAAGCCACAGTTTCAAAGTGTGGGAGCTGGATTAGTCTGGTTTCAAGTCAAAGATAGTAGAAAACTTGGAATAGTAATCATGACGAAACATAGATATTGCAGGTTAGGACTGCTGGTTGTGAGAGCAAGAAAGGTGATTTTTCATTGTGTATTACTTGCCTAAGGAAGTAAGTATTAATATGAAGTCAAAAGTGCAAAGGTCAAGCACTCAGGGACAACCAGAATTTCTGCTATGAACAGAGCTGCAAAAAGAAAGATACGTGTATCTTAGTCAATCAAAGAGCATCTCTGAGACACTTACAGGAGTCAGATGAGAAAGACATAATTGGCTGAGGCAAAATAGATGCATACAATTTCAGGAAGCAGAACTATGTGATGTGAATTAGGAAAAAGACAAAAATCACATTTTTGGAACAGGTGATCTGTCTCCAAATAGAAGGTTAAAACATTCATTTTGGTTGAACCAGTAAAATCAAGATCAAGAAGGAAGATGACAATCTAAAGGTATGTCTTTAAAAATACAGCTTTAAGCACTAGATTAAGGGAAGTGTTATTTAAATTCAGAGATAATCTTAAAAGAATAAACAATTATGTTTTGGCAAAGAGTGCATATGGAAAAAAGATATTAGGTGTCACAAACCGGTCAGGAAGTTTCTAAGACAGCTATAATTATTGTAAATATTGTCAAACACTGGAACTGGACTGACCTGAATCACTGTTTTCTTAAAGTACCAGCATTATATAGGCTAACGGGGTAGAAAGCAAGATCTGAATATTCAAGGGGTCTCTTCGAAGTCCTAAGAAACTCTCAGACCACTAAGCTTACCCCTCCTATTTGACAATCACATGATACAACTCTGCTCACATGTTTATGAAGATCTACGCTGAAATTGGGAATAAAGCCAGCAGAAGCACACAGAACCTACGGTACTGTCACTGGTTTTAGATTTACTTCAACGTTATGCTGATGACATCCACATAAGTAAATCTTCAGGTTATAGGTAGCTCATATGGATTATACTGCAGACATCATGTCTTGGGACTTAAAAATGGATTATCTTGGGACCTTCTGCTGGTTCATACCCTGCCATTATCAACAGCTATAAATGCATACGAGCTGCTTTATAATCAAAAAGTGCAGGCTACATGAATTAGAGATAACTGTCCAATTCTTATAATTACAGAATTTTCCATATTTATGAAGAAAGCAATTTTTCTATTTACAGGTTAGAATGAGAAGTGTTTACCCAGTGACTGCAGGCAACATAACATTTTTGGCATTTAAATAATTACACTGCCAAGATATGTTTTCAGCTTGCTACTACCTGAAGTTATTTCAATTTCTGAAAAATTCTAGAAACAGATTTTTGAAAAGAAATCTTTATATTAGAAAAAGTTATGCCTATGTTTTTCTGAAAAACTATTTTCCTGGAAAAGACTTGTGCATTTCTGGGAATTAGCAAGAGAATGGTATTTATGTACTCTGAAACAAATCTTTTCTTAAGCATCTACCCCAAGATGTATAAAGTGCTTCATTACCACTATGGAAGCAATCACAAGGATTTACTATGTTGTTAGACTGCCTTTTTTTTTCTGTATATAGTGCGGAAAGCGTACACCTGATGTTTGGGAAAAAATTGTTTGGTAATACATTGAATAAAATATTGCAAACAGTGTTATATATTTGCTCTTGTGGGTGTAGGAAAGGGAAACATTTCACTATAAATTATCATGTCTGTGCTTCCCTATTCTTTTATTTAAAGTCTAAAAGCTTCTTTTCATGACCTGATGTGTTTGACTTTGGGATATCAAATTTACATTACAGGTTTTTGTTTTCTTCAACACAGCACATGGCTCATTTTTGTAGAACTAGAGCATAATAAAACCACTTTTAGCATAATCCAGAGTCACAAGGTACACTTACATCATGTCAAACTCTTTTTTTGAGACAACCTTCTGTAGAGACATAACCTTCTTTCCAACAGAGAACAGCGTTCTAGAAGCCAATAATAAGAAAGAGTAAGACTGTCTAAGCCCACTTCTATATCTGTTGGAAGGAAGGAGAGAGATAAGCACATTGTAGATGAGTTTTGTAGATGTGTCTGAACTTTAATGCTTAGTCAAAGAAAACTTTCGTATTCTGCTACTCAGAAATACAAGCACAAGTTCTTATACGGACAGACACTTTAGCTAATCCCTGAGCAAGTATAGTTCCTGTTACTCCTTCCTTCTTCCCTTTGATGTTGATACTTTAATTCTCTTTGACTGTGATTATGACAATATATAATTGCTTTCTATCCAAGCTGTTGGATTTCAGCGGGCAAATGACTCTAGTGACAGCTCTAATCAGACCCAAGAATACAGGTGCATTACCTAACTACTAGAGTAATTTACACTTCATTTTATAAGTGTATGCATTTACATATGAAGACATTCAGTCTTTCATCTACTCGCATACAGTATCTGCTAGTGAGGGAAACTTGTTCTGTAAGAATGTCAGTGGTAAATCATGCAAGTACAAAATCAGTATCCTATCAGCATGATGAAGCTATATATACACAGACTATCACAGATGAAGAGAAAGTAAGGAGCTAGTAACTGGAGGAAGGTCAGAGGGGTAAAAATGAGCATCATCTTACTGTTTAGAACTGGTTCATCTTGCTTCTCTTTTCTTACGCTCCTCTTCTAAGAAGCTTGTACACTACATCATTTAACTTGATGTATACACACACGTTTTCAAAATACAGATTTTGTTGTATTTTCTGTCTGGTTTAAGAGATCCTAGGAAGCTTAACTTTCAAGCATAAAGGGATTTTTTGTTGGGTTTTTTTGCTACTTTTTTTAATCGTGTTATTTTTAGGAGACAGTAGTTTCACCAAACCTTAGGGGAAGCTCAACATTAGCTGACAAGGAATTCTAGCAATGCCTTTCAGTAGCCTTCAGGATTAAATCCCTCCTATCCACTTCTTTCCTTTCATATTTTTTGTAACATCTCTCAAAGTTTCGCCTGAATTTTCTACTTTTAAGGTATGGTTTACACATTGGAGTCTAGTAAAACTTCTTTTTCCTTCAAGAAAAATCTTTGCACTAAAGTTATCCACAGAGCAGCACTGATTTCAATGAAATCCTGTTTTTCAGAGCAAGAACTTTCTGGTCAGTAGAAAGCTTCCTTCCAACAGTGTCAGTAAGATTACTCATTTATTTAAATACGGTTGAAGTAGGAACTTCAGAAGAATTATCTGTAGTCCTTCGGCTGCCAACCTAGGAATGAAAATCCTCATTTGGGAAATGGAGACATAAATTACAGACTCTTGTCTAAACCAGACAGAGAAAGAACTTAATTTGAAGTCTGCTATATTCCAGATGAATACCATAACTTAGTAGGAGTAATTATATTCAGAGCTATTTGTTTTCTGTTTCCCACACAATCAATGCAAAATTATGGGTCTTAGCTCTAATGTGAAAGGATAAAAATATGTAAGTCTCCTTAGCTTTCCTTCCAAGCTCCATGGGCTCTAATGATCTCCTCACACAGCACTGTGTCTTCTTTAGAAGGAACGCAAGAGCACAGAAAAGTAATGGCTCCTTTATCAAAAGCCGTAAGGAGGATAGAACCTGTTCCATACCAGCAGTCCTTGCTCTGACAGCACAGTAGTAGTAGTTTAATTTCCTTTCTAGGAGGCATTTGGTCTGCTGACATGACCCCAGCAGTGTGTGTGTCTACCCGACAGCTACAGTTTGTTCCATAAGTGAGTAGTATTTTTCCAGCCCTGTCTAACTTTTCACAGGAATTTGTATACCTATAAGAAAAGGCATTTATATACCCCAAAAATACATTACATTTGATCACAGGTGACATATTCTAATATCTCTATAAAACAATGACAGATCAGGAATAAATCTAGCATACAAGAGCTGAGGCTTGGCAACAATGCCAATTACTATGATATTCAGAACTGGAATATTCATGCCTTACAATGAGGAATATGAGGAATATTTATACCTCACAATAGAAAGAATAGAAAGTAACACTGAAATGGCAGCCACAGATCACATAAATCACTGTTGTAATACCTTTGGTGTTTTGCAGGTAAACACAGCTTCCTATCACTTTATTTTAGTTTACATTTTAGCAGAAATAGACCCAGAATGCATGAGCTGCTAGTTAGACCTCTTGTCAGAGTTATAGCTGGATCATAGTAACATTTTATTCTCTTTTTTACATGGTTATCAATTATTTTTGCTAGTATCTTATGTTTAATTCTTTGAAATCTGTTCAGAAGAATGTAGCAGGAGTTCAAAAAATTGCAGGTTTATGTAAACTTTTATTGTCAGCCAAGCGTCTCCTCAAGTAGTTTTCTCCCCAGGGGATTAGCAGTGCCTGCAAATTTCAGAGGGACTTGATAATTTTGCAGCAATTTAGAAATCTTCTCTCAGGAAAATATAAACAATTGATTTAATTATACTCCATAGCAATCCGGTTGGAATTATTTTAGTTGACTTTAATTAAAACATTTTTTTCTTTTTTTCCCCCAAGGTACATTCAACAACTGCATAAGATAGTCTGACAGGTTCCGGGAAAGATAATGCTGAAGTTCTGCAATCCCACTCTCCTCTGGAGTTGGTACCTCAGCCACAGCACAGCTCCATCAAGTACTGCAGATACTTAGAGGACTGCAGAGCATTTAATTGTCACAAAGGAAATCTTTATGTACTTCTTTTTAATGTTATAACATCCTATTCAGCAAACTATGTGCCGTATTAATCTGCAATCTTAAATCAGGGTACTTATTGGTTTTTAACAAGTTTTCACAGCATTCACCAGCCCAAGTCATCTCAATGTAAAAGGCTATACTCTTGGTTTCTCCCCGTCTTTAAATACGGCAATGAATGATATTGACTTGATTGACTAAATGCATTAAATAATGTCTCAGAGCTTGACCAAAGGCTTGGCTAGCAATGAACCTGAAATATTGGTAAGGCTAGAACATAGAGATATTAAAGCGTTATTCACTACCATTTTGAAAGTTTTGGTAGACTAATGCAAGGATGAGTCAAACTGACTCAGATTCCTATGTGGAATACCACTGTTATTGTCTAGCCTGTTTTGAAGGCATTCATCTAGGAACAACAGCAACAAAAAGATCATAGTTCTACGAGTTCTACTGTATTTTTTTATTACTTCCGAATTATAACGTAGTTTAAATTACAATACGATAACTTGCTGGCAAAAACTTTATTTTCTTCACATTGTTCTGTTCAATTTTTCTGCCACCAGCTGGTTTGTATCCACCCACTGATCACTGCTCAAGTATTTTTCCCCGACAGCATGTACTTCAGCAAATATAATAAACACATTGTAATAATCTAGAATATTATTTCAGTCAATCAGTTACATTTGTGAATTTTTACAGTGAAATTAAATTTAAAAGTGTCTTATATACAGATATACAAAAGTATGCAAGTGAGGATTTTTTCCATTTTTTGTCACAAGACTCAGAAGAGCTCTGGAAGATGAGATTTTGATAGTATTTGATTCAAAAATACCGACAAAAGTTTTTAATAGCATGTTATGCAAGGAAATATCAGTATTTCAAAAATTTTTTTACTGAAATAGACATTAAACACCAAAGATGTAAAGCAAACTTCAAGATAATGGGTTTCCTATAAAACCAACATGTAATGAGTAGCCTCTATCACATTAAATAATCTGGCTTCTCCTAAGTGTCCATACTGCCCATGTAATTAGACAAGAGGACTTAAAAGAAGTTAGAACTATGAATAGTCAGGCTCATAATAATTTTAAATGTCTATTCTCTCCCCTTTATGAGCTTGATGAAGGACTGATGATTTGAACTCAGCATTAATTTAAATTGGATGAAGGGACCGACGAAGCAAACTCTGAAAAGTTAATAGGCTTTTACATGCTTTGCTGAGAATAGAACTTGAAGGTAAGAGGTATAAACTAAGGGCATCCCTCCTCAGAGAGCCTGAGCTGCCAGCAGTAAAAGAGAAAGCTAAATATTCTGCTAGATTAGCTTAATCCCCTAACTCACAAATTTGCTACTGGTCAGCAATACAATCATTAATGGTCCTGTTTTTGAAGGAAGCCATTTTTGTGTAGGACTGTACATCTCACATAGGATCAAGGTTAGAACACAGTACTGGCTGATCACAAATAGGATGGAGAAAAATAGTGTTATCCTATAGAGATACTGTTAAGGGAGCGTTTATGGACACAAGTTCTAACAGCACATATGGCCAAGTGAAGGAATACACTCAACAGGGCTATGTGCAGTGCAGATGAAGATTCTTTCAAACGTTTGTGCAGCGTAGCTCTAGCATATCAGAAAGATATGAAATGCAACAGATATTGCTCACAAAAACCCCACATCACTGCAAATAGAACCCATGAAGAAACTTGTCTCCTTCTTCCCCTTCTGCCTGAATGGGCCACCTTTTATCTGCTTTTTCATAGATACGAACAGAATTTCTATAACATGAGATATCCTACTACTTTGCTTCTTTTTCCTTTTTTTTTCTAAAGCACACTGACACAAAACATCTTCATGGAGCACAGTAGCAAAGTTCAGAAGTGTTAACATACTTTTGACCTATAATGAGACCTACATTCTTCCCCTCCATTTTTTTTTTTTTATATAGACTTTTGGGATTTCCAATTCTTTCAGTCTTTTCTCAGAAAGCCTAAAATCCAGGAGCTTTGATTTTTCTCACATTCTCCTAGACCTTCTCCAGCTGGTTCATGTCTTCAGTGGAAGTGCAGCGCCTTGGACAGAGTACACTAGCAGAAGCCTCACAAGCGGCAAGAGAACAAAAAGGATTATTTCATATAACTCGCAACAGCTCTGCTCTACTTTGTCTATTCTATCCAAGTATGCCTCCTGACTGGAGGGCGCTTCTTTTCTGTTTGTCATGTGTAACTTCATGCAATTTTCTAATACCTCACTTAGTCTTAAAATGGATTTGGGGACAAACTCAAAAAGTTAATAAAATCCAATCTAATCCAATCCAACTCAAACCAAACAACCGAATCAAATTTTACCAAGCCAAAATCTACAAAAATAACATTTTATTGCAGGAAAAACAAAACACACCGAAACCAAACAAGTATTGGAAGCTAATTTTCCATTTGTCTTTGTTTATTTAATTTCACTTTTTTCTTTCTTTAAAAAATAAGGTTTGCAGAGAAATGTAAGCTGAATTCTGTTCCTCAGTTGTGGAAGGATCTATTTTATCCCTTCAACCTAATGGTACGAAAAACGAGTCTCTTTTTTCTGCTATGCCTACTTAGAGTCAAATCCAATTATATTTTAAAATTAATTAATTGCATATTAAGTATATACACAGAGTAATAAAAAATTATGGGTAGATATTATGATGTCTAGCTGATATTACGTAAAGTTCTGCAAAGTTCCCTATTCTTGTAAAGCTGTCTTCAGTACATTTGTCGATACAGACGATGGCATTTAGTTGCAGTACTGGCAAGAGCTAAGTTCATATTGTTAATGACACTGTTGGGAAACAGAAAAAGAAGAACATATTTCTTTTGATGATACGTCTTTCAACCTACATTTTCAATATTTTCTATTTGAATATAAATATAGCTTTGCTCTTTTATGAAGGGTAGCACACAAAAATTGTTTCTGCAGATTATAAGGGACAGAAGCAAGCCAACAGTAAAGCCCTGCAAGACATTATGAAAGTTAAAGGTTTGTTAAAGAAAGGTGTCTTGGGAGCTGAAAGGCTGAAAGAAAAAAGAAAGTATAAAAAAAGACAGCAGGATATCGTACTGATATGGAAGTTACTGCATTCTTATGATGTTGGCATCATTGCTGTGTCAAAGAACAGTTAGTGTGGGATCTCAAAGCCATCAAAATGGAGATTCCCCTCCCCTCCACCCCCCAAAAAATAATCAGATATTTTAAGACATTTACAGCATTTTGGATTTAAATTTAACTGCAGGCAAAAAGTGTCTTGAATATCTGCTTTCAGCATGAAAAAAAAAGCTTTGCTGGTCACTGAAACTGTCACTACCTCAGTCTTGCCATCTGACATATTAAGTTAAATGAAGCATGTACAACCTTCCAAAGAACTTAGAAATCTGCTAAAGGAAATTAAAGCTTTATGAAAAAGCAACACTGCTATGCAGATATCATCAACTAAACACACACAGATACTTTCTTTTTCCTTCTCAAGAATAACCACCCAACTCATTGAAGTACCTACATTACTGGGTAATGTGTATGAAGTTTTAGTGTCTGTATGTACTTCCAGTTTACAATAACTTTGCTTAACCCCTAATATGTTTTTCTAGGAACTTAAGACTGTCCAACAGCTCTGTCCTTAAAAATAACTCCATCCAGGCTTCATATATTTTATTTTCAAGCAGTCTGAATGCCCTCTAGAGCAAATAGCACTCCCAAACACTGTGATGTGTTACATCACTGTGTTGGGTCATTTTTGGAAGTCAGAAACAGAATTAAAAAAAAAAACAACAACAAAAAAATGGAATTCTAACATTTCTATTTAAACTTTCAGGAACTCTGAATGTGTGCTTTGCTTTTTCAGCTTTCAGAAATCATCACTGACTCTCCCGTTGGTCAGGATAACCAATACCAACATCTACCGCTGTAGAAATGCCTCATATTACATAGCTGCTTGTAGCTGTGAGGCTCTGCGACCTCTGGAGTTTCTAATTCTTCCTGTGGCTTTCCCTGATGGACAGACAGCTTTTCCCAAACACAACTACCTTATTCAGAAACAGAGCACCCAATGACCCAACCAAAACTCCAAAGGAAAGAGTTGTATTAATCCAGCCCGTCCTCCAGGTGGGCAAGGTATCACTAAAAGCCAGTTAAAGATTATGTTCATTTGTTTCAGGATTTTTTTTTTTATTGTGATTTGTTTGCTTTTTAATAGCTATACATAAAAGAGATTGTCTCGCACCAGGTAAAAGCCTGAATTCTAAAGCCAGTGAAGACAGGTAATGACTCTCTCTATTGGAGTGATGATTCTGTAGCCAACTACCTCTTCCATAAACATTTCAGCCATCCTCAAAACCTGTTTGTGCACACAATTTCATGAATATTTCATATTTGCTTTTTCAATAGCATATTAAAAATGCATCTGAACTATATCTAGAAATTTCATGTGAATAAAAATCATTATATTGCAGTTAACAGAGATCCCAGATGTACATGGTTAATAACTTGACTATATCTTGTCAGAAAAACTTCATTGCAATGTTATTTAGTCGTTGATGTCTTCTATAATTGAGCTTCAGTGTTAGTCTGACATATTGTAAAATATTCATGACTTAAAAATCTTGGAAACATTTTCATAACTTCAGTCATAACCAACAAAGCAATTTAACTTTCTTTTAAGAAAAAAAAATATCTAGCTGTAAATCTTTTTTTGACACCTAGAAGTTCAACAGATATCAAGAAAACTACGACAAAAGAATATAAATTATGCACAAAAGATCTTTTTCAACTTTAAACAAATGTTACGAAGATAAGCAAAAAAGTAGCAGTGATTGTGAATGTAGACAGTGCATGAAATCTCCTGTACACATAGTTTACAGGTCAATCAGTGCTATAACTACCCCAACAGCAAGGAATGAAGAGACAAACATCTTTAATTCAAGAAATCGCTACATTTTACTCTCACTGTACTACAATCCAACAATACTAAAACACCCATCACCCAGCCTCTGTATTAACATGGAAGTCAGAAATAATCTCCTTTGCATAGAATTTATCTCATTTTCATGTTCACTCACTCACTGCTAGTGCTGTGTATCAATAAATGTTAACACAGGCAAAGCTAATTTTGTCTCAGAAAGGCAAGTGAAGAAATGCAGCATTTGTGTTTTGAATTTTTACAGTAGTAACATGAAAAGTGGCTAACACCAAAATATAGTTCAAAACCAAAAGCTTAATGGAAAACTTCTATGTAATTGCCTGAATGTTTCTGATTTTAATCTCTGTAAATAAATATTTTATATTTTCTCCTGAAGACCATGAAATATCCCAGACTTTCAAAGATTACTGCTTTATCACTCTTCACTAACAATAGTCCTTGTACCAATATACCCAACACCTCAGTCATTGTTCCTACTAAATACCTGTTTGACTCCATTAAGTAGTTTGTCAGGTAAAACAGACAACCAAGAGTAACAAGCTATGGAAGAAACAACTTAGTTGATTTCTGTGAGTAACCTAGGTCTCCCCTGGGGAAGGAGACAGGGGCAGAGAGCAAGGTATGATGAAATGAATACCTCAGAACTGAGAATAATGGAATATGAAGTGCTAACGGCACCACCACATTAAGAAGTCATCAAAGCAGCCAGTAACCTAAATTCGCACACAGCCCAAAGTGGTGAAGCTGATTTAGCCGCTTGAGAATTCTTTATTACTCTGAGGCTAGAGTAACAACATTGTCTTTCTTTTCACTGACTTACACCAAATTCTAAACATAGTGAGAAGAGAAAGCCAGACACAAGTTGTAGCACTGTTTCCTATTCTTTCACCAAAACACAAATGAAAGCTGCCCATTTCAAACAGCAAAGGGTACAGTCCTGTGAGAGACCAAGCACCTTGCAGGCGTTGCCGAGTATGTTCACCTAACACTGGAAGCTGCTCAGTACCTTCAAGGCAAGGATAGCTATCGGTAACCCTACATGAAGTGCAGGAAGGATGCTGTACTTCCACAACCTTCCTCCCCTGCCCCCCTACCCCTTTCTCTCTTAAAAATGACAGCCTATGTATATAATATCCAAGTCAATAGACAGGCAATATTTTTGATGTTCATGAGGGACAGGAAAGAACTCATTCCACTTGGCTGAGTGAAATGGAAGTACTCAACAGTTCTACACCAGAGCATTGTTCTATTCACCACAGATTTTAAAATGTGTTACAAGTATGATAATGTGGAAAAACGCAGAATGAGCAGCATGTAGTATTTGATATTTCAATGAAAATGTTAAAACAAACATGAACGTCTGTAGAACACAGGCAGCAGTGATTTCCCTTTGCAAAAGTGGTAGAAATCTACCATGCTGTAACTAACATTATATGCTAAGGGCTAGCGTTGATTTCTATTGTGGCACATACAGTTCAGCAGTGTCTGTAAATAGGTAAGGGACAGAATCAAGTTCTGATAGTTAACATTTTCATGTAAGGTTAAAAAACAAAAAATCTAAAAACCAAGAAAACAGAAAAAATCACCATTAAACAAAATTTTTGTTAAGGAAAGTGTTACCTGTCAAGCTACTAAAAAGTCTTCCCAAACAGTTTACTAGATGTTAAAAAAACCAAAAATATACAAAACCCTACAACACCAACCAAAAAAAACCACCAAAAACCTAAACCCCAAATTAAAACCACTTTCCTACCAACAACAAAAGGAAGGGACATTCTTGTAATCAAAAGAGTAGCAATTAAGGATTTCAGCTGGGTAACTTCAGAATCATGGGAATTAATGCTACAGCACTGTCGGAACTAGTCATGCCAACCACAAAGAAATGAAACGTAAGATATTTAATGACAAGGCCCAGGTATGTCATGGGATCTGGAAGAACACTAAATTTCTAGTACCTATGTATTATTGTGTTTGGACCCTCTTAGGTACCTAAAAGAAAATGTTTTTTTTTCTGTCTCTAGTAATGTCATAGTATGTGCATTTGTAATTACTTCACTGTCTTTCACAATGATTTAAATACAGAGATAGTATTTAACAATTATAATAATTCCTTTAATTTTCACAAGAAACAAGTTTTGAAACATTCGCTGCAATACTTCAAACAAATATCGAAGTGCTATTAAAAAAAAAATTTTGAAGAGAATATTTCTCAGATCCCTGTAGAGCGATATACCTCAGTCTGAAAGGTCACAACTACACATGAATCAAGACTGTCAACAACTAGAGCAACATGCTGGTAAAAGAAATAAAACAATTTATGGGGCTATTCTTCTCACACAAGCCTTTGCTAGGCTGTCTTCTATCTAACTTCAAATACTTTGTTGCAGAACATCATTTTACTTTGCTTCTATTGTGAAATTACCTTTAAGTGTATATTATGAACTTTCTAGTTACTGAAAAAAATTAATCGAGTTTGGGATGTACTTGATCAAGATAGACTTTCATGTTGGTTATCCACTTATTTTACTGCCAATTCAACACTAAAGTGCCAGGCAAAAATAAAAAGTATTACTGCTTTAGTAACAGATACAGGTATATATATTTGCTAGATGGCATAAGATGTTTATAACTGAAATTTTGTTTCCAATGATCCTCAGAGAGGCTGTCAGAAAAAAAATCTGGCTATGAACAATGCTAATAAATCAAGAATTCTTACAATTTTTCTATCATTTGCATTAGCATAACAGAGATGTTCTTGATGTTCTTGGTTCCTCGGCTTCTAACACTTGTGTTCCTGGCATCTGTCTTTACCTTTAAGTATGAATTTTGGGGGTTCTATGAAGTTTTATTAATTAAATTTTCTATTTGTTACTAAAATTTCCATTCTATTTCCACAAATAAAAAGTGACAGTTATGCGTGAGGTCTGCTTAACAGGATATATCAGCTTCTCTAATGTGGCTTTTCCTGATGTTCGTTTTAAAAACTGTATTTTAGTAGTGCTTTCCTTCACGAAGACAAAATTTATTCTAAAATTTTTCACTGAGCATGATGTAGGTTTCTACGATAAATCACAATACTTATTGTGGTATGTTATCAATAAAGCAATTACTCAAGGTAGTTCATAAAGTCAGAATGAATAGATGATTTCAGGATTTAGAATCAAGTAAAACCCGAAACTCCATTCTCTGAAGACCAACTGAGGCCTTTTCAATTTTCAACGCTTTCTCAGTCCCTCCTAGTTAAGTTGAACAGTAACAAAGTCAAGCTTATGCATAGGTGATTTAGTTTTACTGTTCTAGGCATAAGCTCAGTCCTCCTGTAAGTAGATACAACTCTGTTAACATTAATGAATTTCTCCTTTTTCTGACAGTAACTGCAGTGGCATTTGTTGTGCTGAGATCTAATTCTTTTCATCGGAGTACAGTTTTACTACATCTTAAGAAGTGACATTATTAAGTCTTTCAGACCGGATAATCAGAAATCTATCATAAAGCCATTCACTTGACACTCCTTGTAACATTTTTGTTTGGTTTTTAGTTTTATAGCAATGAGCGCTTATGGTATGAAATGTTCTGAAGAATTTTAGATTAATTGAACTTCTAAATCTATACTGTCGGCAAGGAGTCTTCATAAGTGTAATTAACTTCCAGAGAACACAGGTGAAAAACACTTTTGAATCTGATAATTTTGGATTTAATCGTTAAAAAGAAAAACAATTTTTTATTACAGACTTAGATGTCAATGCAAAAAAGGAAACTATTCTATACTGCACAATTATTTTCTTTTAAAAACTAAAACCAAATAATTTATTTGAAAAAAAACAACAAACCCTTGCCTAGTATTTCATTCAAACTTATCTCAGTCTCAACCTTTCTTTTTTAAAGTTGTAACTGAATACTAACATGCATTTTAGTTTATATCTTAAGGACATGGAAAGAGGATAGTTGGGGGAAGATTATGATTGATCAGCAGTTCTGAGTATGAAAGTTGGAGTTGCTCAAGAGTGTGATTACAATGTGGGCTGGGGGAGAAATCTGGGATATCTTCATAGAACCAGGCGGAGAAGGAAAATATCTGTTACTGTAAGCATCTTACCAAGATCAGACTGCTTACTGAATCCTGGAGACCAGCAAGGGTACGGAACTACGTACGGAACTACCATAAGAAAAACAGAGAACAAGTGCCTCTTGGCCTACTTCTACGTTATCTGTCCATAAATATGTGTGATTTTTAAGTCAGTCTTGGCTGGATAAGGAGATAAATGCTCTAATTCCATCTAGATGATCATATCACATCTATTTGTCAAATCAAGGCGTGATATTAAATATGAAAGTCTGACTTTCAGTTCACACTGGTATAAATATGCTACTTGCCCAGCCATAGGTAAAGGATAAAAGTAGCTGTTTTGTTTGAATGGAGGAGCTGTTTCCAGGCTCGTCAAATATCAAGCAGGTTTTGTCTGCTATCAGATATCAGTGCCTGGACAAAACCTGCAGCTCTAGAAGACAGCAATGTTTGACAGGAGCAGCATCAGAGGCATTTGCTAAGTAAGTTATTGGTAAGTTGGAACAGTGTAGGAAAATTCATTTTAAATGGAATCCCTCTAGGACTCCAGGAAATGGATTGGCTACAAATGCCAGTGTGTTTTAGCAGGAGTGGAGTCTGCCTTAGCACTACAACCTGAGATGAGATACATTCAGGCATCAGAAGCTCTGATGAAGTGAATGATCCAAACGTCCACAGCAAGTCAGATGAATATAAGGCAAGACATCTTTTGGATCTAATCTTGGGGAAAAGTAGGTAAGCACAGTTTTCTTCCTCTTTCAACTTCTTTGAAGATTTGTAACTGGGCTGTCTCACAAAAATTGAAGATATTATGTATTCTTAATCTGGCCTGACCTAAGCATGATTTCACACTGACCAGCTGTGAGACTTCCCTTCCCCAAAGGTAAGGCAGATCTATGAACCTTGCTAAAGTGCTCAGCCATTCCAGCAGCCTCTGCAGCAGCTGTACATTCCTAGTTTGTCAGCTTGTGTAACAAGGGTTTGCAGAGAGACAAATTTTGTTTTAGTGGCTTGGGATAGCTAGGAAAACTCTGACGTGCACAGTACAATCAGAAGCACGTCTGAACTTTGACTGCCTTGAGGGACTTTGACACACAAGACCAAAAAACACTGCAAAGAAGTAAGAGACAACCAGATCTCGTAATATTTGGTTGACTCGAAACTTCTTTTTCCTTTCCAAATGCGATTTAATTAATGCATGACAGCCATAGACCATTCCCATTGCAGAACAGCTGGGGAATATCGCTAGGAATTAAGGAAGGGCAAATTCAGACTGAACGATCCTGGCCCCTTTAGATTGGAAGCTACACCATGTCTGCCTGTTTTGTTGACTTCACAAACACTTGTTTCAACATCTGTTAAATTGGGTCCTTCACATTTTAATTTTTGTATGAAAGTACTTATCGAACACACCTGACTGGATTTTTTTTTTTTCCTCTGGAATAATTTCAGTTTATAAACTGAATAAATTGCAAGGAATGCGTTTTTGAAAAAAATGGATAGCAGTATTTTTTTTATGTAGGTAAACAGTCATATTACCAATTGCCAAGTAAGATTTATGTTTCGGGCCACCCTGGTGTGTCATGCTGAACTGGTGTCCTGCTGAGACAAAAGGAGACTCATTACCACTTGCCACCTTTACCTTTATTGAAAACAGATTCTAAGAGCAAAGGAAAAACAGTTTGACATGTTGGTTTACTTCTATACATCCCTGTGCTGGAACTGAAATTTTCCGTCTTTCAGTAAAGTGCAGTATGGGAATGGATGTTCTGCAGTAACATTTAGATGTCAAACAATCAAAAAAGGTAAGATTGCACGGTAGTATTCATAATTATTTTAAAATCATTTGCACTTTACATTAAAATGCATTAGTTTCTGAACATCTCTTTTGAACATCTTTTCTCAGAAATAGTGGCAATAACGGTAAGGAATTAGGTTGTAGCCTCTAGCACAATTTTGCTGAATATGCTATAGGCTGTAAGGCGTTATAGGGCTGTAACTCACTTTAGAGTATTCTTTCAGATGCAGTTAATGCTTAACCAGGCCGTTAACAACAGAGATATAATGTCATTAAAAGACAAGGTAAAAAAGAAGTGCTAATTTACTAAGAAGTATTAATTGTAAATTACCTTATCAAATATTCCTCTCTTTTTAAAATTATTATAGCTTGATCACATTTATAAGTAAAAAAAAAATATATATATAGTATACATGTGTATATTTTGCTTTGTTTTTTTAATCTTTCTTTTTTTGCTAGAAGCCAGTTAAATTCAAGGAACGTATAACGTTAAAAGACAATGTTAGACTCTATAGCCTGGTCAGCCACATATTACTACGTTCTACAAGAGCAATAAAAATCATCCTGTAAATTATGGCCAAGTCCTACAGTTTAAATTGAACTGCATTACTCCGCAAATTACTGGTACTCATAATGTAGATTTTAATGCATATTTTAGAAACAGCAATCATTTTAGCAATTTTAAAGATATGATCCTGTTACTTTTTTTATTTGATGAAGCAACTGCTGAGTTTTCAACCTGATGCTACAGAGCTTATGTAGCTTTACCAGGAATGAAAGTCATTATGATACTGTAGATAAAGATTTAGCGTACTAATCTGAATTAAATAAGTAAACCATTTTATGAGCAATTCACGGAACTTCTATTTAGTTGAGATGTTTAATGCTAAGCATTTCAGAAATTGACCTCATTTTGACACAGGGATACTCCAAGCTTAAGAAGACATTAAGTTACTGAAATCCACAACGTAAGAGAACTTATATGAGTTAGTATATTTGTCCTTCTTTCCCCATTAATATTTTGTGCATCCGAGTGGGAAAGTGCATTGCTTATAAAGTATTTCTGCCAGTCCACTACTAGTATACAAGTATACCCACAATCTTTGCTAATAGGTACATTTCAAATACGGAAGGATGTTCTTACAACATAACCTCACATAACATCATCATTTAGAGTGTCTCATGAAAATCTTCACAACTATGAGGAATCACACACTTGAATTATAGATAAAGATAATGGACTTTTGATGCCTTTCTCTTGTCACATACTACAACCAATATATTTATTTGAGACACATTTTAAGAAGAGATGTGAGACTATTTCCAGTTAAGGTACACTATTTCTATGCACCTGTCTTTTTCTGCTTCCTTTCTCCAGAAACCACACTTTTCCTGACAAGTTTCTCCCAGTAGATAATAAGTTTTGGCTGGCAAAAAAATAACAATAGTTTTCAAGTTTGCAGAATGCTTTTATCCCGGTGCAAGATGATAACCAGGCCTAAGGAAGACTCACTAACATAGAAATGTCTGTCTAGAAGTTATAAAGCTTCCTGGATTATATTTTAATAAAACAGGTGGATTCATGAGAAATAGATTACATTTAGACAAAACAAGGTCATTAAGTGAAAACAAGATTTGCAGAAATTTCTGTTTCACCAGTTCTAACTATGATAGGTATTACAGAGAGTTTTTTCACAGAAAACTAAACACATTTTAGCTTTGAAGATACACAGTAGCTTAACTTTCGGAGAAGAGTCTAATGAAAAGGTAACCTTAATAATCACAGAATCACAGAATTGTAGGGATTGGAAGGGACCTCTGGGGATCATCCAGTACAACCCCTCGCTGAAGCAGGGTCACCTACAGCAGGCTGCACAGGACCACGTCCAGACGGGTCTTGAATACCTCCAGAGAAGGAGACTCCACAGCCTCCCTGGGCAGCCTGGGCCAGGGCTCCATCACCCTCAGAGTGGGTGAAGAAGTTCTTCCTCATGTTCAGACGGAACTTCCTGTGCTTCAGTTTGTGCCCATTGCCCCTTGTCCTGTCGCTGGACACCACTGAAAAGAGTCTGGCCCCATCCTCCTGACACCCACCCT
>Ga0065711_1026149_pt1 | contig 147139 bp, 146 predicted proteins | sample Hoacrofraction12_FD_59098 | JGI IMG/M metagenome (GOLD analysis project Ga0065711, IMG submission 59098) | Hoatzin crop microbial communities from Cojedes, Venezuela - Epithelial fraction 12 v2 (version 2) | ecosystem: Host-associated > Birds > Digestive system > Esophagus > Crop | place... | reverse complement strand
AAAACTCGGGGCTGAAGAAAAATCCATACGCACACTGCTTACCGGAAATCTCGTGGTTCTTGAGCTTCGTCACCCAATCGTTCAATCCCTTCTCGTCAGGTGTCCTTCCCAGACAGTCACTATACAAGCTCGTGACAAACGTCACAACCGGGTCGGTGGCGGCAGAGACAGTAACACCCGAACAAAGCGGAACAAAAGCTACAATCACAGCCAGAGCTGATGCAAAAAACCTTTTGAATCTCATTGAAACTCCCCTCTTAACAAGCGATATTAGAAAGTCCCTGTCAAGGGACTTTCTCCGACTGTTAATGGTAATTTAACAGTCGCGCCCATCGCGCGGGGGAATTTTCCTTAAAGCTTCCGTCTCAGTGAATTGAGTATCGCAATAATCAGCACCCCGACATCTCCGAACACGGCAAGCCACATGCCGGCGAGGCCGAGGGCGCCGAGAATCAGGATAACGGCTTTGACGCCGAGGGCGAAGATGATGTTTTCGCGGACGATTAGCATCGTCTTGCGTGAAATCTTGATGGCATCGGCAAGCTTCGATGTCTTGTCGTCCATCAGGACAACATCTGCGGACTCGATAGCGGCGTCGGAGCCCAAGGCTCCCATCGCGATGCCGACATCCGCGCGCATCAGAACGGGCGCATCGTTAATACCGTCACCGACGAACGCGAGACCACCCTTACATGAAGAGAGGAGGCGCTCGACATTTTCGACCTTCTGAGCGGGCAGGAGCTCGGCACAGATCTCGTCGATCCCGAGCTTGCCGCCCACGCTCTCGGCGACCTTCTTCTTGTCTCCCGTAAGCATCACGGTGTGCGTGATTCCAAGCATCTTTAAATCAGCAATAGCCTCCGCGGAATCCGCCTTAATCTCATCGTTAATAACAATATGGCCGAGGTACTCGCTGCCCTCGCCTTCGCTGCCTCCGCCTTGAATCTCGTGCGCGATATGAATAATAGTTCCCGTCAGGTGGCACTCATGCCACTTCGCGCCCACCGTATCCATAAGCTTGCCGTTACCGACGTAGTAAGTCTGACCGTCCACCACGGCCTTTATTCCCTGGCCTGCGATCTCGCTTACCTCTCCGAGGCGGTTCTTATCGAGGTGGCCCTTGTGGGCGTTAATTATGGACTCGGCAATCGGGTGACTCGAGAAACTCTCTGCCGCAGCCGCGATGTCAAGCAAGTCGTCCGCGGACACCTGCGAGGGGTGGATATCATCGACACAGAACTTGCCCTTGGTAAGCGTTCCCGTCTTATCGAAGACAACCGTGTCGACGTCCGCGAGCGCTTCCATGTAGTTCGCGCCCTTAATTAAGATTCCGTCACGCGATGCGCTTCCTATGCCGCTGAAGAACGACAGGGGTACTGACACCACGAGTGCGCACGGGCACGATACTACGAGAAATACCAAGGCTCTCTTAATCCACACGGACCACAGCGCCCACGTCGACGCACTGCCGAGGATAATTTTAATAACAGGAGGCACCAGCGCGAGCAGCACCGCACCTATAACGACACACGGCGTGTACCAGCGTGCGAATCTTGTAATAAAGTTCTCGACCCGAGCCTTCTTCTCCGATGAGTTCTCGACGAGCTCCAGGATCTTCGAGACCGTGCTCTCCGCGAACACGCCCGTCGTCTTAACTGTAATCACGCCCGTGAGGTTCAATGTACCGGAAATTACGTTATCGCCTTCGGAGCAGTCTGCGGGCAGGCTCTCGCCCGTCAGTGCCGCGGTATTAACGGTCGTCGTGCCTTTAACAATAACGCCGTCCAGAGGAATCTTCTCGCCGGGGCGGATAAGAATCTCCTCACCCTCTGCGACTTCCTCAGGCGAGACCTCCAGCTCCTGTCCGTCCCTTATTACGCGCGCCATGTCAGGTCTTATGTCCATGAGGGACGCGATGGACTTCCTCGAGCGCCCGACAGCGATGCTTTGAAAGAGTTCACCTATCTGATAGAAAAGCATAACCGCCGTGGCTTCCGGGTACTCGCCCGTGCCGAACGCGCCGATGGTCGCAACCATCATGAGAAACTTCTCGTCAAAGACCTGTCCGTGAATAATATTGATGAAGGCAGTCCTTAGAACATCGTAGCCGACTATAATGTACGGCACCGCGAACGCCGCGAGCCTGACCGCCCACGGCAGCTCTGTGAGCTTATCAATAATAAACAGCGGCACAACAATTGCTATCGCGATGATTATCCGCCTGAGCATCTTCTTTTGCTTCTTGGTAAGTTTATACTTCATTGCCTTCACCTGTAAAAAAGGCCGGTCATTACCCGGCCTTCTTGAATCTATTTATCAAACAACAACTTCGCAGTCGGGTTCGATCTTCTTCATCGTCTTAATCGACTTCTTCAAAACATCGTCGAACTTATCGTCGTCCGCCTCGAGCGTAAACTTCTGTGTCATAAAGTTCACCGAAGCGCTCGTAACTCCGTCAATCTTCAGGACAGCATCCTGCATCTTCTGAGCGCAGTGTGCGCAGTCCAAATCCTCTAACTCAAATGTCTTCTTCATTTTCCAAGTCCTTCCTCTCCTCGATAATGTGCTCGAATCCCTGCCCTATAATCGTGCTTACATGCTTGTCGGAAAGGTGATAGTAAATCGTCTTGCCGTCACGCCTTGGCTCGACCAGGTTCGCATCCCGAAGCACCTTGAGCTGATGCGATATCGCCGACTGCGTCATATTCAAAAGCTCGGCGATAGCACACACGCACATCTCCTCTTCGAAAAGCGCGAACAGAATCTTAAGCCTTGTTGTATCACCGAAAATCTTGTAAAGATCGGACAGATCCGATATCAACTCGTCCGTCGGAAGTTCGTACTTAACCTTCTTCAGAAGCTCGGTATGATCGTGTATATCTCTCATACTTTAGCAGCCCGTCCTTTCCTTACACAAAATAAATATGAACAGTCATTCATTTGTTTGACTGTTCATATGTTAGATCATTCATATGTATATGTCAACAGGTAAAATCAACCCATCGTTATGTAGTACTTACCGCAAATCTCCGCTACCCTCTCATAAGCCTCAAACAGGTTCTTAAAAGAGTCGTAAATCGCATTCCATCTGATAACCTCTATGGGGTCCTTCTCGTTCGTAAAAAGCTTGTTCATGTTGATGTCGTAGATTCTCTTATACTCCGCACTGAAGTTATCAAGATCAATGATGTCTCTGATCGGCGTCTTAGCCCTGTTAAGGTGTCTTATGGAGTTGATCAAATCTTCCATCTTGGACGCTCCCGTCCTCGCACTCATGAAGCCCGAGACCGCATTACTCTTAACGGATGTGACGTTATATCTTACGAAGTTCTTGGTAATCTCTTCCACGAGATCCGTGCACTCCTCGACAGATTTCACGAGCTCGATGAGGCACAGCGCTTCCTTGTCTTCGATGAGTTTATTCTCCTGGTAAAAATAATGAATATCGTGACTTACAGAGTCCGCGACGTCCTCGTAAGAGGAAACCTTCCTTGCTATATCCTCGGCATCCTCGATGTAATCGATAATCTCGCAGAACGCATCGGTCTGCTGTGTAAGTGAATTTAAAATCTTAGCAAGCCCGGAGAAAACGTACTCGCGTTCGGAATCCTTCATGGTAAGCCACGCACCTCGTTTTATGTTTTAAGTTTTAATGGTTATTTCATTATACAAAAAAACAGACCGGAATTGTGGTTCCGGTCTGAAATTTTTCGATTAAGGTTAAAACCAGTCTCTTATTACAGAGAAGATACCTTGGACGAAGCGTCCTCTGCACTGCCGCTGTCAACGATAAGCTCAACCTGTCTGGGTGTGCAGACGAATGTTGTCTTAACGGGTGTAGGCTCGATCTTGCCGTCGAGTGCATAAACAGCACCGGAGATGTAGTCTACAACACGCTGGTTGTTAGCGTTGGGTGTGAGGTTGCAGATAACGATGTGTCCCTCACGGATATGATCGCAAACAATCTGGCTTGTTCTGATATCGTAAGGTGAAAGCATGATTACTGTTGCTGTGGACTGAGCTCTTACGGGAGTAGTTGTAGCGACAGGCTGCTGTACGTATGTCTGTGCAGGTGCAGCGTATGCTGTCTCCTGGGGGAATGTCTCTACAGGTGTGTAATCGCTGTATCCGTTATTATCCACCTCAACATTGTATGTACCGAAGCCGTTCTCAACGGGATCAACATCGTTGATATCCTCGTAGCCCTCGTCAACTTCCTCATAATCATAAAGCTTCTTCACGAAATCAGAAAACTTGCCCATACCTTTTGTTTCCTCCTACTTAAATAAGTTTGAATTTCTACCACAAAACCCGCGTGGTGATTAACGATAAACAGAGGATACCGCAAGGGAATAAAGTTTGGGAACCCCCAAAAAGCGTTATGTAAGCAAACAGAAATCAAAAGAAATTTATCTGTAATATTTAAGACCTTTACGGTAACAAATCAAGCCTTATAAGCGTTCCTGTTACCGAAAATCGCCGTTCCCACACGAACGCACGTACTGCCCGCAGCAATTGCCGCCTCGAAGTCCGCACTCATTCCCATGGAAAGCGTATCCCAGAAGGCCGGATCCTTGCACTCGCCGCGAAGGCTCTCATAAATCTCACGGGTCTTCTCGAAAACTTCACGTGCCTGCCCCTCGTACTGCTCGATGGGCGCCATAGTCATAAGCCCTCTTACGCGAACGCCGTCCATGTCGTTAATCGCGTTAAGCGCTGCCGGCAGTTCTTCCGAAGTAAAGCCGTGCTTGCTCTCCTCACCCGAGATATTTCCCTGAAGCAAAATATCCGTTGTGATACCTTCCTTCAAAGACCTCGTGGAAATCTCCCGCGCGAGCTCCAATGTATTTACGGAATGAATAAGATAAGTCTTACCGATTATGTATTTAACTTTGTTACGCTGCAGAGTGCCGATCAGATGCCAGTTGGGATGAAGCCCCAGTTCACCGAGCCTACCGATCTTCGGCACGAGCTCTTGCACGCGGTTCTCGCCCAAGTCATTAAGACCCGTCTCGACCGCCGCCTGCGCGTACTCCGCAGGGAACACCTTGGAGACGCCTATGAGAGTTACTTCCTCAGGAGCTCTTCCTGCCTTGCGGCAAGCCTCGGCAATCCTCCCTCTTACGGCGTCGGCATTAGCCTTGAGCTTAACTTTAAGTTCCTCGTATGTCTCTTCCATTTACGCCACCTGATCTCCCGGACTTACAGACTCCGGATTGGTGATATAAACGGTCTGTGTGTTCGGCACACCCGAATCGTCCGTCGGCTTGATAATCGCGAACTCGCGGTCATAGTCGACAATCAAGACATTAATCTCAGTACAGAATCCCTGGTTGTTAATATAAATGGACGCGAAGCCTCTGTCGTAGTCTGCGTTAACAAGACTTGTAACCGGAACTCTCATTCCCTCCGTCTCTGTGATTACAACCTCGATATCCGCGCTTCTTACATCGAGGAGGTCCTCTACGTATCTCGTGGTCGAGAACACAACCAAATAGTCTCCGTCTTCCTCGTAAGCGATTCTCTCGACGATACACTTACCGATACTAAGACCCTCGGAGCCCACGATTATCGTGTGCTGCGTTCCGACCTCGAACGCCTCGATATCCGCGTCGCTCTGGTTTAAGAAGCACGCGATATACTGCTCGTCGTTCTTCGCGATTCTCGCGATGTTATCTCCCGCCGCGACCGTCAGATCGGACGTGATAACGCCCGTCGCATTATTAATATATTCTCTTATAATCGAAGCCTCTGCGTTAAGCAGCACCTCATACGTCAGCTCAGTCTCCAAGCCGTCAAGCTTAAACGATACGATACCGGGCTCGGTTGCCGTTACAACCGACGCACGTGCCTGAAGCTGCGACTCATAACCCGCCTCGTCCGACCTCAATACACGAAGCCTCTCATCGTCGAAATCAAGCTCCGCGAGCTCAAGCTCTCTCTTATTAAGAAGAACCGATATCGAAGACGAATACGATGTCAAAGCACTTAAGTTGCCGTCAATCGCATCGATTCGAAGCATATTTATAACCGGCGTCAGCGACTCGTCGATATCGTTATATATGACGTCCGCACCCTCGGCCTCACCTTCCGCGATGAGCTCCTGCTGCACGTCCGATATCTGAGACTGTGTGTTCCTTAAGTTCTCGAGCACCGTCGCCATCTCGGACGGAATTACCATCGCGATGGCCTGCCCGGACGCGACTCTCGAGCCCTCCGCCGCCTCCGTAACGAAGTCTCCTCCGAACGTCGACGACACGACCGACTCGTCTCTTACAACTATGGCCCTCGACCCGATTGTGTGCTCGATCGAACCCTCGGTAATAAACTCGAGATTCGGCTTAACCGCGAAGTAATCGAAAAGGTGATGCACAACAAACAGCAGCACCGCGAGACCCAAAAGCACAAGCGCCGCCGCGACCGCGGAGTTCACGAGCGCCTTCCTTCTCGAAGACTTCTTTCTGATCTCGTTCGGGGTGGGATTTACCGCCTGAGGCTTTGGTTGCTGAGTTTGCCGGGTCTGCTGAGCCTGCTTTATCTGCTGAGCCTGCTTCTTCTGCTCGGCCTGCTTTTTCTGCTGAACCTGCTGCTGAGTCCCTTGTCGCCGCTGCTGTTGCTGCTGCGAAGTGCCCTTTCTCTGCGAAGAATTCTGCTGCCCCTTTACAGGCTGCCTGCCTGTGGCCCCTGAGCCGGCCTGAACCGTCTTGCGCTGACCCGAGCCCTGCTTACGGGCATTATTAACCCCGGCCTTGCCGTTCTGCGAAGGCTTTTTCCTGCCCGTCTGCCCAGCCTTGGGGCGCGGGTCGTTCTGTTCAAACCATTGTTGCTCGTTATTGTCAGCCATAATCCGTTGCCAAAAAAGTTTAAGACAAAGCCCTCATAACTGCAAGTTTAACCTGCTCGTGCACGAGTCCGCCCTGCATGTACGCGATGTACGGCGGCTTAATCGGGCCGTCGCATGAGAACTCTGTGGTCGCACCCATTGTGAAAGTTCCCGCCGCCATGACGACCCGGTCCTCGTACCCGGGCATATCCCAGGGTTCGGGGCTCACGAACGAATCGACGGGCGAGCTCTCCTGAACCTTCTTGCAGAAATTAACAAGCTTGTCCTTATCTTCAAAAATTATCGTCTGAACTATATCGCCTCTGACCGAATCGTACGAAGGCGACGTCTTAAGCCCCGATGCTTCAAACATCGAAGCCGCAAGGACCGCACCTTTCAAACACTCGCAGACGATGTGAGGCGCCATAAAAAGACCCATCGCTATCTGGCGGTTAAAGCCCAGCGACGGTCCGACTTCGGACCCCAGACCCGGAGCGGAGATTCGCCTTGCGACCTTCTCGACCAAATCCGCTTTGCCTGCGACGTATCCGCCCGAAGGAGCAATTCCGCCACCCGGATTCTTAATTAAAGACCCCGCGCAGATATCAGCGCCCAGGGCACAGGGCTCACGTGTCTCCGTGAACTCGCCGTAGCAGTTGTCGACAGCTACAATGACATCGGGACGCACCTCGTGAACCGCGTCGCACACAGCTTTTATGTCATCCCCGAGAAGCGCGCGCCTTGCGGTGTAGCCTCTGGACTTCTGGATGAACACAACCCTCACGCTGTCTGTAAGTTTATTTAATATCGCCGGAATATCCGGGTCACCTTCCGCCGTCAATTCAACCTCGTCGTAATTAATACCGAAGTTGCGAAGAGATCCGTCGTAAGTCTTCTCGTCAAGACCCAGGGTCGACGCGAGTGTATCGTAAGGCCTGCCCGTAACCGACAGGAGTGTATCTCCGGGCCTTAGAATTCCGTAAAGCATCGAAGATATAGCCTGCGTGCCCGAGCTTATCTGGATTCTCACGTAAGCCTTCTCGGCTCCCATAACATCGGCGAAGATTTCCTCGATCTTCTCTCTGCCCATGTCATCGTAGCCGTAGCCCGTGGTCGCACCCATGTGCGGCTCGGAGAACTTATATTTTCGAAAAGCCTCGAGAACCTTAAGCTGATTCTCTTCTCTTATCGCTTCAAGTCTGCCAAACACTGCAGAAGCAGCTTCTTCTGCTTTAAGGGCTATCGAAGCTGCTTCGTCACTTACACCGTATCTCTCGTAAGGATTACTCATCAGATACCATACACCTCTTTGTCTTCAAGGAGATTTACGCCGCCCTCCCCGAGAACTTTCAAAGCCTTGCTCTCGTCATCGACACGCAGAACAACAACGGCATCCACGGATGCACGTCCCACAAAAGCATAAAGATACTCAAGCTGAATGTTGTTAGCCGACAAAATCTCGAGAACCTTATCAAGTGTGCCGGGAACGTCCCTGATTGCAACGGCAATAACAGGAGTTACGCTTACCGTGAAGCCCAGGCTCTGAAGAACAATCTTCGCGTCATCGGGCTGATTTACGATCATTCGAAGGATACCGTACTCCGAGGTATCCGCCACATAAACGGCACGTATGTCAATCTTGGCCTTGGAAAGTGCCTTTGTTACCTCAGCAAGTCTTCCGGGTTCATTCTCCAAAAAAACGTTAATCTGCTTAACTGACATACATACCGCCTCCCCTTGAAGGATATTTTAAGTATTATAACATTAAGTATCAGTATTCGTTGTGCTAGAATAAGAAAAAACAAAGGAGGCTTACAGCCATGGCTTTACAGGAATCCGGTGAGATGTATCTTGAGACAATTCTTATTCTTTCGGGCGAGCTTGAGCACGTAAGATCTCTCGACATAGCCCACAAGATGAACTTCAGCAAGCCCAGCGTGTCACGCGCCATGGGAATCCTGAGAAACGATAAGTACATCAGCGTTGACGGCAACGGCTACATCACCTTAACAAACTCGGGACGCGAGATAGCCGAGAAGATTTACGAGAGGCACGTCGTCATCAGCGGCCTTCTCGAGAAGATCGGAGTGTCCCCCGACACAGCAACCGAAGACGCCTGCCGCATCGAGCACGTCATCAGCGATGAGTCCTTCGAAGCGGTCAAGAAGCAGCTTAATAAATTAAAGTAAAATCTTTAAAATCTCAGGTGTTCTGAGCCCAGATCATCGTAAACGAATCAACATCGTAGTAATCGGCAACCTCGACATTGGCAAAATAGTCGGGGTTGTCTATATATGCGGGAATATAAAGCACGGTATCCGGGAACGGCGGACGAGTTACCGTAACGTCGCCCGAGCCGCGTGCAACTTCCTTGTAGATGTCGTCGAGTGCGACCGAAACATTTTCGACGCTCTCGTTCTTGAGGTCGTTAAAGATTCTCATCGTCATGCCGTTTCTGAAGTTATTGATGAGCGTGCCCGAAGTCGCAAGAAGCAGCGCCACGATTACTATCGAAGATTTAAGGAGCTCGTTCTTGGTATCAAGCTTGTGTGCCTTGAACACGCCTCGTACATACATTCCGAGGACAAAGCCCACCGGCATGCACATAAGCGCTATCACAAAATCGAATGTGTAAAGCACGCGGTCAACGCTCGACAAGCCGTCCAAAGAATACGCGTCGTACCCGAGGAGCACCGGGAAGCACGTGGTAAATCCCACGAAGACAAGTGCAAGAATCGCATAAAGCACATGCTTACCCTTGATTGCTGTTCTGCATGCGGCCAGAGCTCCCAGTACAAAGCACAGAAGGAATGCGTACGGGATGATGTAGCTTGAAAGCAGCGAGCACACATGTGAGATTAGATTAACCGTACTGTAGAAGGCCGAAGGGATGACGTTAAGTGTTCCCTCCTCTTCCATGAGATCATGTCTTACGTAGTTTCCGGGAGCCGCAACCGTGATGATTGCTCCGATTAAAGTAATAACAAAGGGATATACAAGGAAAAGAATCTTCTTTATGTTGCTCTTCTTGATTCCGATGCGGGCCGCATACATGAGAAGAAGCACAACGTAAGCCGCGCAGCCGAAGCCAACGACTTCCAAAGATCCGCCCGCACCGATAAAACCGAAGATGGCGGCAAGAACCGAGTATCTGATTTTGCTTGTCGAGAAGCTTAAAATCGAGAACGGCAGGCAGAACAGGAATCCTATCAGTGGGAACGTGTAAACCGCGGCACCCGTGTACCATGTAAACAGCTCGCCCGTCTCGGAGATATTAAATGCCATGAACTCCGCGGTAAGTGCCGCAATCCAAGCCTGCGTGGGCGTGAAATCCAGGAACTTTCTTGTGAACTGATATACAAGGAATATTAAAGAGATAACAAAGAGAATTACGCTTAAGGCAAGGATTATTCTAAGGCCCGTGTAGGACTCCCTGACCGAGGGCTCGAGACCCATTATAATCTCGCCCGTGTATGTTCCCTGCCATGTGATGTAAACGTCTCTCGTATAAAGCAAAGCGGACACAAGCGCGTTATGGTTTTGTCTGTATATCTCAACTGCGTTGGCACACGAGAAATCGTCTGCTCCGGGCAGCGCATAGTATGTAAGTTTCAAATGAGGATACCCGATAATAAATGCCAGCAAAGCATAGCCCAGGTAATTAAGACGCGATTTGATTTTATCCATAACACCCTCTGCAAAACCCCGCTTTTTAAGCGGTTTAATCCCGTTAAAGATACCATAACGGCTATATTAAGTCCAACCGCGGACAAAACAAAATCCGCACACTCTGCAAAGGAGTCGTGCGGATTCATATCCTGGTGATCGTGGGCGGATTCGAACCGCCGGCCTACCGCTTAGGAGGCGGTCGCTCTATCCTGCTGAGCTACACAATCGTACAACGCATTATATCACAACGCCAAAAGAATAAAGCACTATTTCGGCCACCATGGTAATGAAGGACGCAGCCATCAGAAAATACGGCATTCCGCTTACGTACGCGCTTCTATCCGAATGGATAAGTCTCCTGCCCGAAGTAAATATAAGTCCCGTCACCGCCACGTCGCTCATCACTCCGATGCACAGCGCGAACACTGATGTCTTTAAGGTCGTAGCCACCGTCAGGCACAGCAAACACTCGAAGCAAAGCTCCATCACAAACTGCATCATGTGCTTGGTGTTCCTGCCCCTGAAGAACGCGAAGACGAACATCACAAGCACCGGCAGCACGTACCGCATAAAACCGAGCCCTAAGTCAAACTTCGCTTCCAAGTAATCGAAAAGCCCCACTGCCACAATCATCGCCGCAAGACTTATCGCAAATCTTATTCTCCTGAGGACAAAGCTTCGTATGTGCCTGAACCCCACCGACGGCAGTACCACCGGATCGCTTAAAGTCTTCGACGACATGCTAACCGGCGTGCCTCTTATGCTGCTTAGAACAAAAGACATAATCATCAGGAAGATTGATGCAAAGAAAATCGTAAGCCCTATGCTCTGCCCTTCCTGTCCGTTTCTTATAACGAATACCGTAATGCTTCCGAGAAGCGAGACAAAAGCCGCATAAAGGAAAGGCCTTAAGACTTCGCTTCTGATGTCAACGGGTTCGAAGTGCGACGCCTTAACAAATTCGTCGCGGAACAGTTCAACTTCGGTAAACCCGCCTTTGTTAAGTTTATTCTCCTCATCTCCCGCCTGGACGGTCAGGCACGTAACCGCACCCGAGAGGATAATCATTCCGGGAAGCGAGATATTAAAGGGCAAAAGCATTGCCGCGGCAACCGCGATTGCAGTGTTTAACACGAGTGACACCGGAACCAGGGACGGCTGCTCGAAGAACCGCAGGCTCACCGCCCACAAAACGATAAATGCCGCCGATGATGCGAGTGCCGTAATGAAAGCTGTAGCAAGTGAAGTAATTTCCGATGAGCATCCATCAAGGCTGAAAGCGAAGCTTATTATAAGAAGCGCCGTAAACACCGCGGCTCTGGTTGACATGAATGATGCGACCGGCGGCTTTCTTCCGACGCGCTTTACGTCAAAGCCCGTCTCATCCGTGCTCTGCGGTTCATCAAAAGGTGCCCATGCGCCTGTCTTGTCGGTGTCTTTGATATTTCCCATGCTATGCCATCCAGTTAAGATAATCTTTCAGAAATTTATAAGCAGTGTTAATGCCCGTGACGATGTCCGCGGTCTGCGAGGCCCTGCCGGTGATGCCGTCGATGTAAGTCTTAATCTCGGATGAAGGAATTCCGTCAATCGCCTCGCCGTTTAAACTGCTCGACTCACTTCTTATACCGTCTTCGCTGATATTGCTCTCGCCTTGCTCATCGCCGACGTTTTCCTCGTCATCCTCGGGAGAGTAATCGGTCATGTCCCCCGTAACCTTCTGGCGAAGGTTCATGTTAACGGCAGTCCCGCTCTCCGCGTCTTCTCCCACAAACAAACTCGGATAATCCTCGAACGAGTACACGATAAAGCCGTCGTCGTTTACTATCCCCAAGTCCCCGGGAGTACCCGAGAAAAGATTTTCGATAACCTGTGCGAGACCTTCGAAATAATCTTCCTTATCAAATCCCGCACGCGAGTTCTCGATACACTCGAGGCAGAGGTTATAGAAGGTTCTGATGTTAACCGTAACGCCGTCGACGATATCCGTCGTACCGTCCGACTTCATCGCTAGAAGCTGCGGGTCCTGCACGTCCATCAGAGCGTGGCAGAGGTTATAGGACTGCGTCGCCCAGTTAAGGCCCGATACAGAGTAGACACCCGACAGCGCCGAGTCACGCCTCGACCTGATGTTCATGTCCGTGTTAAACGCATTCCACTGCACCGACGTGATGTAGCCGTCCTCGATCACCATCTCGACGTAATCGATGTACCCCGAATCGTCCGCTTCAAGAGTCTGAGCGTAGTATGTGCCGTCGTTTAGGCCTTCGAGCTTGGTTGCAGAGTTCAGCAAGGGATCGTCCTCTCCTTCGCCGTCCGCATAAGACACAGGAATCTGGCGGCCGACGGTCTGCAAAAGAATCTGCGAAATATCCGAATCCGTTATGGTTGAAGCCGAATCATCGTCCGGGGCTCTCATAAGACCCGTAAGTTCAGCGGTGTTGTAGTTAACGCCGACCAGAAGTTTTAAGGGATTTCCCGAGTCGTGATCTTTGACCTCAACTTCAATAACAAAACCCGAAGGAGTGCCGTTCGCGTTCTTCGCCTCGTATACGCCTGTTATTCCCTCGTATCCGTCCGCAAGCTCTGTCTCGATTTTCTCGTAGTAATCAGCCTGCAGTACGCCTGCGAATCTCGAGCTGTACTCGTCCTGCACGCGGCTCGTCTCGGCGCTGTTGGTAAAAAGCATTCCCATAATCAGCAGCAGCACGCTTAAAGACGCGAGGAGTATAGCATCGAGCGTGAATCGGATAACGCTGTCGCGTGTCAGCATCTGCGGCTCTCCTCTCCGTACAATCGCAAAGTGTAGCCCATGTACTCGAGAATTCCCGTAAGCATGCCGGTCATAAGGAACGGAACAATTATTATGTCGATGCCCGTAAGTTTATAAGATAAAAGGAACGTCAGCAGCGCGCAGACCATAGACTGCAGTATCGCGAGGCGCCCGAAGCTTATGTACTGCCCTTCCGCACACATCACATAAACCGCCACGAAAATAACGCCTGACGTCAGCATAAACCGGGGCATGATATAAGTCTGATTTATAATGTCGCGCACCTCAAGCAAAATTCCGAGCGTCACGATGTAGCTTACCGGAATATAAGGTCTGATACCGCGGCGGGCCATCATATAGACAAGTCCCGTCAGGATAAGAAGGAGACTTCCTGTTCCGAGGAACGACGGGAAGCGGCCGACAAAGAGCTCTGACAGGCTGTATCCCGTGAGGTCCGCACCGAGCGTATCGCTCGTTCCCGTAAAAAGTCCGTCCCACGAACTCAGTGAGTTTCCGGGGTCAATCATATTAAGTTCGTTCGAAGGGAACAAAAGCCTTATAAACAGTCTTCCTGTCAGCGCGGGGTTCAAAAAACTCGTGCCCTTGCCGCCAGATATCTGCCTTGCACACAAGCTCCCGAACAAAACTCCGACGGCCGCTATGTAAAGGGGTGTTCCGGGAGGCAGCAGGAGTGCAAGGAGCGCGCCGTAAAAAGGCGATGCCAAATCTCTTACAAATCCGGTGCCTCTGATTTTGTTGCAAACCGAGTCACTTACTGTAAATAAAAGTGCACAGAAAATTATCAGTATAAAAGCTCTAAGGCCGTAGAAATAAACCGCTCCCGCGGCGGGCGGAATGAGGGACACCAGGCGGCATACCGCAAGGTGGCTTGTATTGTTATCAGTATGAATAAAGGGAGCTCTTGCACTCATATGAGTTTCCCTCCCTCGAACGGCAGATTAATCGCATTCTTATCGTGAACTTCGGGAGACTTATCGTCTTCCGTATACCCCTCAAGCAGCGACACGGAACCGATGTCCGCGATGTCGTGACCGTAGCGGTAAGCGTATGATGTTCCCCTCTTCTTCGATGCCGCATAAGATGCAATGGTCTCGGTCAGATCAAGATTTGACGGGCACACGTAAGAGCACGCCCCGCACGACATGCACCTTGTCACATTAAAGTACTCCGCCTTCTGCGTCTCACCCCTCTTAAGAAGCGAATACAAAATTGCGGGCTCAAGCGTCATCGGGCACGAATCCGTACACCTCCCGCAGCTGATACAAGGATTTCTTAAGATTTCCCTTCGCGTTATAACACATATCCCGGAAGTAGTCTTAATGACCGGCGTATTATCGGGGTCACTGAGCTCAATTCCCGTGAGGCAGTTGCCCCAGATAATTCTCTTGGATGTGCTGCTGATGCCGTTAACTGTATCGAGGAGCTCGGACACCGGCGTTCCTATCGGCGCGATGACATTGTGCTTAATGCCGTTTTCGGTGGAGATACTTATGACACGCGAGACAAGCGGCATACCGTCGGCAATCGCCTCCCAGCACGCATAAATAGTCGAGCAGTTAAACATCACCGCGTGGCACTTCTCCTCGAGCGTGTCCTTCTCGGAAAGATTAACGCCGTAAAGAGCGCGCGCCACGAGCCTGTAGTAGCCTTGCGGGAAACGCTGACGCATGTACACGAAGTTGAACGCGTACCCGGAATATTTCGAAAAGCTTCGCTCCATCGCACTTCGAAGCGCCGTAATCTCGTACTTGTGTTCCTTCGAGATAAGGATGTTGATAACCTTTACCCCGCATGCGCCTGCCATCGCGACCGCACCCATAATGATGTAGTCCGCATACTCGCCGATACGAAGATAATCGCAGGCGGCGTAAGGCTCACTTTGAAGACAGTTTACGAGAAGCGTGTTAACTTTAAGTTTCTTCGCGCGGTTAAGCTTGGCTATCGCCGGAAGGCCCTCGCCTCCGAGTCCCACGACGCCCGCGTCTCTTATGATTCCCATGACCGAGGATGCACTGATGTTGACGTCCTGCCTGGGTCTGATTGATTCGTGAAATGTTCGCTTCCTGTCGCTTGTTATGAAGACTGCTCTTGATGTAACTCCGGTCGGAAGCTGAACCGGTTTAATGTCAGTTACTCTTCCCGATATAGAACTATGCACCGGGACCGCGAACGAACCCGGTGCAGGCATTCCGATACACTGACCGATTGTAACCTCTTCTCCGACTTTGACTGCGGGGATGCACTCGTCTCCGATGTGCTGCTTCATGGGAAGAATCACCCTCGTCGGATAGATTCTCTCGAGCAAAACATCACGGTCAAATGACGAACGCTTTGAAAAATCCAAAGCGTTGTCATTCAAAAAACCACTATGAAACGAATAAACGTGCTCGCCTTCGAAGAACGGCATCTTTAGTCGGTATAGCCCTCAAGCCTCTTGGCATAAGAAGATCTTCCGAGCTTCCTTATAGCCTTGGCTTCAATCTGTCTGATTCTCTCTCTTGTAACTCCGAGGCTCTTACCAACCTCTTCGAGTGTTCTCTGCTTATCGTCGTCAAGACCGAAACGAAGTCTGATGACCTTCGCCTCACGCTCTGTAAGAAGATCCAAGACCTTGATGAGATCTTCCTTCAGAAGTTCACGTGCAACCTCATCATCAGGCTGAACGTACTCCTCACTCGGGATGAAGTCAACGAGGTGCGAATCCTCCTCTTCACCGACAGGCTTGTCGATGGAGACAGGATCCTGGGAGATTCTCTGAATATCCTTAATCTTGTCTGCAGGCATGCCCATTCTTGCAGCAAGCTCATCGATGGTAGGCTCACGGCCTAGTTCCTGGATGAGCTGGCGCTGAACTCTTGTGAGCTTGTTGATTGTCTCAACCATGTGAACAGGAATACGGATAGTTCTTGCCTGATCGGCAATCGCTCTCGTGATGGCCTGTCTGATCCACCATGTGGCGTAAGTCGAGAACTTAAAGCCCTTCGAATAGTCGAACTTGTCGACAGCCTTGATAAGACCGATGTTGCCTTCCTGAATAAGGTCGAGCAGGCTCAGGCCACGGTTCATATACTTCTTCGCGATGGATACAACAAGTCTGAGGTTAGACTCAACGAGCGTGTTCTTAGCCTCAATATCACCTTCCTGCATTCTCATCGCGAGCTCTCTCTCCTGATCCGCGTCGAGAAGTGAGATCTTACCGATTTCCTTGAGATACATTCTCACGGAATCGTCAACGTTAATCTTCTCGGAAGCGGCGGCAGAAGCGGAATCGCCCATATCCTGATCGTCTGCGGGAACATCATCGTCATCCTCAGCATCCGCAACAATCTTGATGCCGATTCTGTCGAGCTCCGCCTGAAGTCTCTCGGAATCTTCGGGTGTCATATCCTTCTCAACCATGAGGATGTCAAACTCACCTTCGCTGATAGAGTTCTCTCTTCCTGAAGCCATGAGCTTAATCTGACTGATCATGCCCTTGAGCTCTTCGGACAAAGGAGTCTTCAAAAGCTCAGCGCGATCCTTATCCGCCTTGGTGCTCTTCTTGGAAGATGTCTTCTTCGAAGCCTTGGTCTCGGCAGCCTTCTCCTCAGTCTTCGTCTCAGCCTTCTTAGAAGCTGACTTCTTGGCAGGTGCCTTCTGAGCGGTCTTCGCGGAAGAAGTCTTTGCAGATGCCTTCGTCGCAGTCTTGGAAGTCGTCTTCGCGGAAGTCTTCTCTGCAGACTTCTTGGTCGAAGCCTTGGACTTCGCTGCAGTCTTGGAAGCTACCGGCTTTTTCTCGGCAGTCTTCTTTGAAGCTGTCTTGGCAGAAGTCTTGGTTGTGGCTTTCTCTGTCTTGGAAGCTGTCTTGGTTGCAGACTTTGCAGTCGCCTTTGTGGCAGCAGCCTTGGTTGTCTTAGTCGCTGTCTTGGCAGCCGTCTTCGAAGTCGTCTTGGCAGCCGTCTTCGAAGTCGTCTTTGCCGCGGGCTTGGTTGCCGTCTTAGACGTCTTGGAAGTTGTCTTCGCGGCAGTCTTCGCGGTTGTCTTAGCGGCAGTCTTAGCTGCGGGCTTCTTGGCAGTCGATGCGGCCTTCTTGGAAGCCGGCTTTGCTGCAGTCTTGGCAGATGTCTTAGAAGTCGTCTTGGAAGCCGTAGTCTTCTTAGCCGCGGATGTCTTCTTAGCCGAAGTCTCCTTCTTAGCTGTGGTCTTAGAGGTCTTTGCTGTCTTCTTCGTGGTAGCCGTAGTCTTATTCCTCCGTTACTTCTGCGTCCTGAGTGAACGCTGCATTGATGACGCCGTCGGTCTCGGAAACTGTATAGTATCCTCCGCTGCAATAAACTTTTAACTCTACGCCGTCGTAAATATCACTGTCACGGCCCATTTTCTGCGCACGGAGTTCACAATAGTTCTCGAAGAGCGTCTTCGCATCTTCCTGTGTAACTTCATCGTCGGTAGCGGCGTTCATGTACTGGCAAGTCTGCCCGAAAATACTGAAGCCGTTGTAGAACTTTCCTTCTTCGTCTGTTGTTGTGTCTACTTCAATTACGGAATCGAACACCTCATTGATGGAGCTCTCGATATCCGCCCTGAGAGTTATTCTCGAATTAAACATCGGGATTGAAATCGCAAGAACAATCACGATGAAAGCCGCGATTGCAAGTGTCATAGCGAACACAAGCTTCTTCGGAGCCTTAACGTCCGATGCCTTAACCTCGTACTCGTTATTCTTGGGAGAGGACTCCTCTTTGGATCTTTTGACCTCGTCCCTTGCAATCTGCTTCTGTATATTATCTGCAGAGAACACACGTGTTGTATTATGCTTGTTCGAATCCGCAGAAGGTTCAAAGTGTTCGTTGGGAAATTCTCTTCCCTCAGGGTTGTTTAAAATCTCCACAGCCTCGGAGGAAGGAAATACGCAATGGCAGAAAACGCACTCGCACATGGAATCTCTGTCATCGAACATGATGAGCGATCCGCAGTTCCTGCACATACCTGATATGTTAGCCATCAAAAACCGCCTTTACAGTCATTTTGCACGTGAAAAGGCATAGTACCTCATTAAAAGTGCATCTAGCATTATAACACGGTTTTGCGAAGAATCAATATTTAAAATAAATTTTTCTTCTTAAAAAGTGCGTACCCGCATCCCGTGTAAATTGCCGTCCAAATCAAAGACTTAACGGTGTACTCGAGCTCCACCTGCCCGACCGGAACCTCAACGCCCTTGATATCAAGGATATCCTTCGTATCAACGATATTGTGATTCATGCGTACAACGAAGATGTTATTCAGGAACGAATCCACAAATCCCGCTCTGATTACAGTCTTCGGATACTCAAAATCATTACCAAAATCACTGTACATAATCATTCCGGAAAACGATACGCAAAGCTCGTCGCCCTCAGCAGCGTTTGTCAGAAGGAACAGAGGATGGAATGTGTACCACGCTCCGTTAAGATAGTCTCTTGTTTCGGGAATATCTTCTTCATCTATGTCTGACAGATCATACTTTTCGAGCTCGTCCTCGTAAAGCTCGACGTACTCCTTAACGGCACTTGCGGAATACGAGTACTGGTTTGCAAGCGAGCCGAACACGCCGAAGAACATTACGAATACAACGCACAACACTGTGACGGCAGCCCTGTTTCTGGTAAGAAGCGAAAGCGTTGTAAAAAGAGTAGTCGTCGCCACAAGAGACAGTATCAGTACCAGAGCCCTCACGAGCATCTCGCCGCGGTTAAGGTTAACCCCCACGGGCGTTAAAGCAAGCGCGATTATCGTGAAGAGAATATACGTCACACACAAAGCCACCGTAACGCTTGCCTGAGTAATCTGCGTCGAAAAGAAAACTTCAAACCTCGAGTGTCCCGCGGTTATCTTGTTTCGTATAAATCCGTCGCGGTAATCTCTTCCCACAAACAGGCATGTAAACAGCGCCATGATTAAAGGCACACGGTCATAAAAAAGACCTATCGCATACCAGCAGATATACTTGATGTTACGGGCTTTAAGACCCAAATCATCGAACTCGATTTCTCCGTTGACCATCTCTCCTATTATGCCGGTAATTCCGAGCACAACCAGAAGCGGAATTACAGCCGCCGCGATTTCCATCACCCAGATTATTTTGCTCTTTAAGATTCTGTAGTATTCGAACTTCAATAACTCAGACATTGGTCGTACCTCCCACAAGATTTACGAAGTAATCCTCGAGATTGGGCTCGATACTTCTGATGTCGGATACCTTAATGCCGTTCTCCGAGGCCGTAACCGCGATGTCTGCGATGTTAATGTCACCTTGAATCGCGACGTGTCCGGGATAGCGCTTGTTGTCGGCCGTTATGTCCTTTGCCTTGAGAGCTGCTATGAGCTCCTCTTCCTTGTCGCAGTCGACCAGGATAATCTTCTGTCCCGCGTGCTCAATCTCCTCGGCAGAAGATTCCTTAATAATCTGTCCTCTGTCGATGAACGCGAATCTTGTTGCGAGGCGGCTGAGCTCGGAGAGAATGTGGCTCGAGATTACAATCGTTGTACCCTTCTCTTGGTTTAACCTAAGGAGCAGATTTCTTACTGCGATGATGCCCTGAGGATCGAGGCCGTTTATGGGCTCATCTAAAATCAGAAGCTCCGGGTTTCCCGCCATCGCCATCGCAATTCCGAGCCTCTGGCGCATACCGAGTGAGAACTTTCCCGCCTTCTTCTTGCCGAGGTTATCAAGGCCGACAAATCTTAAATTCTCCGTAAGAGAGTCGTCCAGCGGAAGTCCCAGATTAATATACTGGAACTTCATGTTCTCCTCCGCGGATTTGTTTGCATAAATGGACGGCAGCTCCACAAGCGATCCCACGGATCCGAGTCTTTTGTTATCGAAGCCGAACTCGATTGTACCCTTATCCGGAATCTGAAGTCCCGTCATAATTCTCATGATTGTTGTCTTGCCCGCGCCGTTCTTGCCGACAAGACCGTAGATATCACCCTTATTGATTGTAAGCGATACATCGTTTAAAACGCGTCTACCGGAATAGCCCTTACAGACACCTGTAGTCTTGAGCATGAATTCGTTTTCCACCGGTTAAAATCCCCCTTTACCATAAGTATTTTGAATTATAGCATAAAGCCTTCTTTATTCTTAAAGACAGCAAAACACCGTGATCTTTTGGGGACCACGGTGCTGCCACAATAACCAAAAAAGCAATTAGGCCTTTAGGTCAATTTTACGTACCGCATCACGGACCTTAAGTACTGCAGGCGGTGACACGGACAGCTCGTCTATCCCCATCTTGAGGAACCTCTCGGTAAGCGAGGTATCAGCTCCAAGCTCGCCGCAGATTCCTATCCAAATACCGTTATCATGCGCATTCTTGGCCGCCATCTCGATAAGTCTTAATACCGCCTCCGAATGCGTATCGACAAATCTCTCAATCTTCGAGTTTTGTCTGTCACAAGCTAAAGTATACTGCGTTAAATCGTTTGTGCCAACTGAGAAAAAATCCACAAGAGGCGCCAAGCGGTCGCTTACCACCGCAGCCGCGGGAGTCTCAATCATGATGCCGTGCTCGATGTCCTTCGAATACGGTATTCCCTCGGCATCAAGCTCCGCCTTAACGATATCGCAGAATCCCATAATCTCGGACACTTCCTTCTCCGACGTAATCATCGGGAACATAATCCCCAAGGATCCGTAAACTGACGCTCGGTAAAGCGCACGAAGCTGTGTCTTAAAAATCTCGGGACGAGTCAGGCAAATTCTTATCGCACGAAGTCCCATCGCCGGGTTTTCTTCCTTATCAAGTTTGAAGTAATCGACCTGCTTATCGGCTCCGATATCAAGAGTTCTGATGATGACTTTCTTTCCGCCCATCTCGCTTAAGACTTTCTTGTAAGCCTCGAACTGCTGCTCTTCCGTAGGATAGTCGTTGTTCTCAAGGTATAAGAATTCCGAGCGGAAAAGACCGATGCCGCCGCCGTCATTTTCGAGAACTTCGGGGACGTTCTTCGGGCCTCCGATGTTGCAGAAAATATTGATGTATGTGCCGTCCAAAGTGACGTTGTCTTTGCCCTTCAAATCCTGCAAAAGTGCCTTGGACTTCAAGTCCTCGTCGCGTTTTTGCATCTTGGCCTGCAGTGTCTCTTCATCGGGCTCGACGAACACTTCTCCGGTGTAGCCGTCAACACAGCACATCTGACCGTCTTTGATTTGCGCGAGGAACTCGTCGCCGAGGCCGATTATCGCCGGAATGTTCATGTTCCTTGCGAGGATTGCCGTGTGAGAATTGGACGAACCGTAAGCCGTCGCGAACGCGAGAACTTTGCTCTTATCAAGCGAGACGGTCTCGGAAGGCGCCAGGTCATCCGAGCAGATAATCACCTTGTCGTCGGTCGTAGCCATCGCACCGATGCCGCCTTCGAGACACCCCAGGAGCCTGTTCGAGATGTCCTTTACATCCGCAGCTCTTGCCTGGAAATAACTGTCATCCATCGCTGCAAACATATCGGCGAACTGATCTCTCGCGCTTGCGACCGCATACTCGGCGTTGACGCACTCGCTTGTGATCATGTCTCTTACGGCGTCGTTATAGTCGTCGTCTTCGAGCATCATCATGTGAACCTCGAAAATCTGCGCCTCTTCTTCGCCGACTTCCTTCAAGGCACGCTCATAAATTCCCTGAAGCTGCCCGAGCGCCTGTTCCTTCGCGGCCTCGACCCTTGCGATTTCAGCCTCCGGGTCGGTTATCTGTATCTTCTCAATCTTGGAGGACTGCCTCTTATAGACGGCAATCCTGCCGATAGCTATGGCGCCGTACACGCCCTTGCCCGTGTATTTAATCATCAGCCGGTCCTCCCTTTTACTGATGGTTCTTTAAATAATCAGAGGTTCTCGTTCAGGAAGATCTCGATTGCCGCCGCAGCAGCATCCTCGTCGCCGCCTTCAATCTTAACCGTCACGGTCTCGCCGCACTTAACGCCCAGGGACATAAGAGCCATGAGCTTTGTTGCCGCAGCACTCTTGCCGTCCTTCTCGAAAGTTATCACGGTCTCGGGAAACTCCTTGGCTTTCTTGCCCAGAAGTCCGGCGGGGCGTGCGTGAATTCCCACGGGATCCTTAATCGTGTACTCAAATGTTTTCATGGCTGTTACCTCCCATTATGTTTAAAAATTTTCTCTTCCTGTTTCTTCAAGCCCCGGGTACGACGCTATCGCGCCTTCGCGGGTAACGCTTACCGCACAAAACTTATTCGCGAAAGCCGCCATACGGGTAAGCTCATCGCCGTTTAAAGTATCTATAAGTTCGGGCGTAACTGATCTTGCCGCAAGGCTCCAAAGCAGCGAGCCTATGAAGCCGTCGCCCGCACCCGTCGTATCCTTCGCATGAACCTTAACGCCCGGGTCAAAACCCTGAGCATTCTTTGTAAAGAGCTTGGCGCCTTCGCTTCCCATTGTATAAACGACGAGCTTAACGTTTTGTCCGAACAAATTTTGCAGAGCCCCATCTATCTGCTTTTCTCCCGTTATAAACTCAAGCTCTTCGTCAGATATCTTGAGGATGTCAGCGTAGGGGATGAACTCCAGAACCGCTTTCCGCATAGCTTCTTCGCTGCTCCAAAGCGCAGGGCGAAGATTGGGGTCAAAGCTTATAATCGCGCCGTTTTTCTTGGCATACTCGATGGCCTTCTTATGCGCATCCTTCATCGGGAAATCCCCGAGGGACACCGAGCAGAAATGCAGTGCGTATATATCTTCGAATGCGTCCTGCGAGACATCTTCGGAGCTCATCAGCATATCGGCCGAAGGCTTCCTGTAGAAGTTAAAATCGCGGTTGCCGTCAGCGCCGAGGCTGACAAACGCGAGCGCTGTATTTGCCTTTGAAGTCTGCTTAATATAATTCGTATCAAGCCCCGCTTCACCAAGCTCCTTGATAATCTTCCCGCCGAACAAATCGTCTCCGACCTGAGTCAGCAGCACCGACTTCCCTCCAAGCCTCGAAAAGGCTCCGCACACGTTCGCGGGCGCGCCTCCGATCTTCGGGGAAAATGCTGTAACCTCATAAAATTCAACGCCTGTCTTATCGGGAATAAAGTCGATAAGCGCCTCGCCAATCGCTACCAGATGTTTGGGATTATCCTGCAGGCTGTAAAGTATCGCTTCACAGTCGGCCTTGACACTAACCGTCTCGCCGTCCGGGTAACACCTGGTGCTCATCACATATCTGCCGCCGTTTATATAAACTTCCGCGGAACTCATATCGCATATGATTCTGAGGTCACAGAACTTCCCGATACGAACTTTTCTTATTTCACGTCCGAAGCCCGATTCATCAAGCCTCATCTTGAGGATATCGCCTTCAAGTTCGAGCGTCATACCGCCGATTGTAAGATTCGTAAATCCGGAGTCCGTAATGACGATATCGCACGGCAGTTGGGCGGAGACTTTATCGCCTGCGGCGAGTGCTTTTCGAGCGGACCTTAACGAGTAAATCTCACCTACGGGGTTCTGGCAAAGCCCGCCGTCCTCGGCCACCGTCAGCACGCGCGGCAACGTAAGGCAGTGCTGCCGGCCGAGCGCCGTGGTCGGATTCGTGTAAGGGATGTCGCCGATTCCCATCCAACCAATGAGGATGAGTCTGCCCTTGGGGTCCTTAAACGTCTGCGGCGCGTAGAAATCAAAACCGTAGTCGAGCTCTTCAAAGTCTTTAAGTTCATCGCCTTCGACCTTGAAGTAGCCGGAGCTGTAGACGTTCTGAAACCTCGTCTCCTCGTGCGGCAGGCCCTGCGGCGAGACCGAGAGGAACTTGTGCCCGTCAATCTCAAACATATCCGGGCACTCCCACATATAGCCGAAATCATCGATTCTGTATGACTTAACGTATCTGAAGCTCTCGGGGTCAGTTCCCTCATAGCAGAGCACCAATCCTTTATCGGAGCGGTCGCGGGCACCGAGCACCATCTTCCACACGCCGTCTTCGACCCAAACCTTCGGGTCTCTTACGTGGCAGCTCATAGTCTCAGGGTAGTCGCTGTTTCGAAGAATCACGTGCTTGTCGCCCATCTTGCGAGGGTCGTCCGTCACCACATGAATCTGGTTCGCCTCGCGCCCCGCGCTTACGTAATCGTAGTCGCCTTCGAGCTTGACGTTACCCGTGTAGAAGATATGAAGCTTATCGTCCGAGGCGACCGCACACCCGGAGTAAACGCCACTTCGATCCTCGGGAATATCAGGTTCGAAAACAATTCCCGTGTACTCCCATTTGAGCAAATCGCTGCTTTCCATGTGCCCCCAGCACTTTCTTCCCCTGCCCTCGGCAGAGTCGGGACAGTACTGAAAATACACATGATATTTGCCACCGAAAAAGCACAAACCGTTCGGATCGTTAAGCCATCCCTGAGGCGGCTCTATGTGAAGCTTTTGTCTGTATTTAAGATTCATTTTTTAACGTTAATCAAATCGTCGCCGCACTTGATGTCGCCTGCTTTGATAAGGCCCACGGAAGCGTAATCGTCAGTGTTGGTAACGATGACCGGAGTAACCGACTTGTAGCCCTTCTTCTCAATCAAAGCCTTGTCGAACTTAACGAGCGTCTGGCCGCGCGTGACACGGTCGCCTTCCTTAACGAAAGCCTCGAAGCCTTCGCCGTTCATCTCAACTGTGTTGATGCCGATGTGAATCAGAAGCTCGACGCCGTTATCAAGTGTGATACCGACAGCGTGCTTGGTATCAAAAATCGAAGAGATCTCACCGTCGCCGGGAGCCTTAACCTCACCTTCGGAAGGCTCGATTGCAGCGCCCTGTCCGAGTATACCCTGAGCGAAAGTCTCATCGGGCACGTCCTCGAGAGCTATTGCTTTACCTGTAAGAGGGGAAGCGATTACAAACTCTGAAGAATCCTCTGCAGAATTCTCTGCGGGAGCCGCTTCGGAAGTTGCTTCCGAAGTCGCCGCGGGAGCTGTCCCGGTGGCAGCTATAGTCGCCGCCGAAGCGCCTGCCGTCTCTACCGCGAGAGAAGGAGCGGGCTTGCCCGCATTTTCGGCCTCTTCGGGGATACCCATGAACCACGAAGCCGCGAATGCTACGCCGAATGCCACGAGGAAGTCAATGAGGTAACCTGCGGTGCAGTCCATCGTGATGAGGAAGCCGAAGATTCCCGTGACGCCGTATGCCGTCGCGTAAACATTCAGGATTGAACCTGCCGCGGCACCGAACGCACCACCGATCATACCTGCGATGAAAGGTCTTACGTATCTGACATTAACACCGAAGATAGCGGGCTCAGTGATGCCGAGGAAAGCTGAAAGCGACGCAGGAAGCGCCATGGACTTAATCTTCTTGTTCTTGGTCTTCAAAGCAACCGCGAGAGCCGCCGCGCCCTGAGCAACGTTAGCTGCTGTAGCGATAGGCATCCAGATATTCTGACCGTTGTCGGCAATCATCGAAGCCTCGATGGCGTTATACATGTGATGCACGCCCGCGACAACCGTCGGAGCATAAACGGCACCCATGAGGAAAGCACCGATACCGTAAGGAATCGTTATAAGCCATGTCGCACCCGCGAGAACCCACGTCTCAAGCTGAGCGAAGACAGGCGCTATCAAAGTAAGTGTCAGGAAGCCCGTAACAAGAACCGTAACGAGAGGCGTTACGAAAAGGTCAATCATCTCGGGAACCTTCTTGTGCAGATAATTCTCGAGCTTGCACATAACCCACACAGCGATAACAACCGGAATTACGTGGCCCTGATAGCCCGTGTTCTGAATGTTCCAGACGCCGAACCACGACCACAAAGTCTCAGTTTCCGCGCCACCCGCGATTGTCCACGCGTTAACAAGATTCGGGTGAATCATAATCATGCCGATAACGGCACCCAAGTAGATATTGCCCTTGAAAATCTTCGCCGCACTGATGGCAATAAGAATCGGCAGGAACGTGAGCGCCGTATTCGAGAAGATATCGAGGAGCGTATAAACATGAGAACTCGTCATGTCCGGCCATACCTTGGACAGACCGCCGAGCAAACCGTTCAAAAGTCCCGTCGCTACGATAGCGGGGATAATCGGCACGAAGATATCACCTAAGGTCTTGAGAAGCCTCTTCCACCACGGTGCTTTGGATGCAGCCGCCTGCTTGACCTCTTCCTTGGAAGCCGCCTCGACTCCCGCGAGCTCCACAAACTCATCGTAAACCTTGTTTACCGTACCTGTACCTATGATGATCTGAAGCTGGCCCGAAGCCTCGAAAACACCTTTAACTCCGTCCACATTCTCAACGGCTTCCTTGCTGAGCTTACTGTTGTCAGCAATAACGAGCCTAAGCCTTGTAGCGCAGTGGGCCGCACTTACCAAATTGCTCTTGCCGCCGATATTCTCAAGAATCTCGGAAGCGCACTTTCTGTAGTCCATACGTTACCTCCTGAAAATATAAATGAGGGCGGATGACTATCATCCGTCCTCATTCTACGAAACAACAAATATTTAAAGCCTCAATAAAACGTTAACAAAATATAAATAAAATTTGTCAGGCTGTTTTTGTCAGGCCTTTGTGAAGTCCTCCGTAACGCTTTCGATGGACTGTCTTACCGAGTTAAAACTCTCGTCAAACTTACCGCTGTCGGCCGCCGCCGCTGTGTTTGCGAAGAACGCTATGATTGTCGCCACTCCGAGCAAAACCGCAAGTACAAGCGATGCCACTGCGAAGATTATTAATCTGAATTCTGATTTCTTCATCTTACGTGCTCCTCCTTTAAATTCCTTCGTGCCATGTCTTCTTCATGTACCCGATGTACCACTTGGTACCAATCGCGAAGTACTTAATTGAGAAGTAGCACAGAGCATATCCGAATATTCCGAGGAACAAGAGTGTGAGACCTGCGAACAAACCCGATACAATAAAAGATCCGAATGTCCAGCAGGCAATCAGAAGTGCTATGGCACCTGCCGCAATCGCAATCTCTATAAGTACCATCGTTACTACGATTCCGAGGAGTGCGACCCAAGAAGGGATAGCTACAAAAAGCGTAAGCAATACGCAAAACATAACGGTTCCCGTAGTAGGTTCCTGAGCCTTGGGGTTGCTCACTTTCTTTTCTTTTCGCTTAAGGATGTCGTTTAAATCCATGCCTTCTTTATACTCTCTTGCAAGCTGCGCCGGGTCACCCAAGTGCTCGCATGTCTCCTCCTCGGTCTTGCCGTTCGCGATACTTGCTTCGAAATGCCCTTCGATGTCGCTCAAAATCTCGCTTACATCTTTATAAGCCATGGAACCGAGCTCAGATTTAAGCTTGTTCAAATACTCATTCTTTGTCATGCTGATGTGTCCTCCAAAATCTCCTTCACACTTAAAGTGAATTCATCCCATTCCTTTTTTTCTTTTGTCAAAAGTGCGTCCCCTTCGTCCGTCAAATGATAGTACTTACGCGGCGGACCATTCTGCGATTCCTTGAGATAAGTGCTTACGTAACCGTCTGATGCGAGTTTCCTGAGTATCGGATAAACTGTACCGTCGGAGATCTGAATCTTAGAAGAGAGAGTGTCAGCCACGTCATATCCGTAGCTGTCACCCTTCTTCAGGATTGTAAGCACACACAAATCAAGTACACCTTTTTTGAACTGATTGTTCATGCGAAGCCCCCTATTCCCTTTCTTAATTTGTACGGCCTTAGCCTTATGAAGTGAATATAGCACAGTATTGTTTATTGTTCAATACCTAATTATGTTGAATAATTGCCGATTGCCTGCTGCTGCGAGTTTAGCAGGCTGGATCCTTCGGATGTCTGCGAGCGGGACTCTTCGAGTGTTGCTATAAACCTTGAAAAATGTAGCTCTATAGCTACATTTCAAAGAGAAAACAGCTACTGTAGCTGTTTCAGTGAAAATATGTAGCTTTAAAGCTACATTTTTCCTCCTCGACAGCAACATTACGCGCCTGCCTCGAAGTCGACAAACAGAATTTTTCAGTTGTAGCTATGAGGGCGATTTTTTGTAGCTAACAGCTACAGATTTTGAGGGAAACAGCTACATTTGAAAATTTGTAGCTGTTTCAATTGAATTTTGTAGCTAACAGCTACAAAATTCGGGGTCGATAGCTACACTCGAAGAGTCCGGCTTGCCGACACTCTAAGAGTCCCGCTTGCCGACACTCGAAGAGTCCCGCTTGCGGACAAACGGAAATAGGGCCAAGGGGAATCCACGCCAACAGCGCTCAGCCGCCCCGAACCTCCATTGACACATTAAGAATAATTCCGAACGAGATAAAATTAACCAGCATGGCTGTTCCGCCGAGACTTATGAACGGCAGCGGGATACCTGTAATCGGGAGAAGTCCGACTGACATGCCCATATTTTCGATATAGTGGAAAGCGAAGGATGCGGCGAGGCCGACGACCATGTACGAGTATGCGGCGCGCGAGGCGTGAGAGGCGACGTACATGCAGCGGCACAGGAAGAAGAACGCGAGCAGAATGACCGCTGTCGTTCCGATAAAACCAAGATGCTCCGAGATTGCAGAGAAAATAAAGTCGCTCTCCTTAACCGGTACGCTGACGTAAATTCCTGTGTTGTTGCCGGACAGGCCGCCCGATGCGATTGCCGCCTTGGACTGGACGAGGTTGTACTCGGCCTCCGGATCCGTGCCTTCGAACACGAGTGAGAGAATTCTCTTCTTCTGGTAGTCCTCGAGGTAGAAATTCCACATGAACGGCACACCGATTACGATGACCGCCGACGCCGCGAGCAGGTAGTACCTGTACTTAAGACCCCACACGAAGAAAATGCACACGAACGAGAAAACGATAACCATCGCGGTACCGAAGTCGGGCTGACTTAAAATCAGGAGCATCGGAGGCGCATACGTCAGAGCCAGCAGGCCGAAGCCTTTGAGGACGCTCACCTGCTTTTCGTGGATGCGCTCGAAAATATCCGCGGCGGCCATAGTCAGTCCTATCTTAGCAAGCTCGGACGGCTGGAAGTTACCGATTACCGGGAGGTTGAGCCAGGAGTCCGCACCCCAGGTGTAAGTTAAGTCGTAGCCGTCGATAGGAACCAATATCAAAAGAAAAAGCGAGACGCCGTATACGGCCCAGCCGAACACGCGAAGAATCTGCGTGTCCATGAAGCAAAGAACTACCGCTATCGCGAAGCCCAGAACTGCCGCAGCCGCCTGACGGTAAAGGTTGCCCGGATATGCCGCGTAGCCGTCGGATAAAACTTTGTTGAGAACGTAAATGCCGATAATCGTCAGAAGCAGAATCGGTACTACCAGATAGTAGTCCACCTGCCTGAAATACTGCGTATTGCGCAGTTTCTCGATACCGGACTTGCCGGGCATTTATCCCTCCTGCTCCTCTTCGCCGTTGCTGTCGCCGGCAGTGCTGTCGTCTTCTTCGATTTCATCCTCGGCAGCCTCTTCCTCCGCTTCATCAATCGCGGCCTCGACCTCAGAGTCGTGATCAGCGTCAGCATCAAAATCACCGGCAGAATCAGCATCCGCGTCGGCTTCTGCAGCCCCTTCAGACCCAGCCTTCTCTTCAGCATAAAGTCTTTCCGGAAACGGCAGTCTTGACCAATTATTAACGTGTGATACGAGAAGCATGATAAGTCCCGCGAACACAAGAATCAAAGACAAAAGCTGCGAGATTCTGATACTCGTCGAGGCAAGATATAAAGAATCCGTACGCAGACCCTCAATCAAGAATCTTACCGTGCCGTAAACAATCATATAAACGCTCAAAGTATCGTATCTGTGCTTGCTCGCAGATCTTACCGCAAGAAGGATAAAGAACAACGCGAGGTTGCAGACCGACTCATAGAGGAAAGTCGGATGAACCGGCATGGAAGGATCGAGTCCGTCGCAGTACTTCACGAGGTAGTTGTAAATCTTATCCGAAGTCATTGCCCACGGCAGAGAGGACGTCGTTCCGAACGCCTCCTGATTAAAGAAATTTCCCCACCTTCCGATGGCTTGGCCCAGGGGCACATAAACTATGCAGTAATCAACGCAGGATGAGAACGGAATTTTGCGAATCTTCGTCATGATAAAAAGTCCGAGGAGTGCGCCGATGATTCCGCCGTAAACCGCAAGACCGCCGGACCTCGTATCAAAAATCCGCGTTAAATCCTGCGAGTAGTAATCCCACTCGCAAAAGACGTAATAAAGTCGCGCACCGATAAGCGCGCACGGCAACGAGACCAACATAATGTCATAAATCAAACCCTCGGGGAAGTTATTCTTCTTCGCGGATTTAACCGCCAGAAAGCCGCACAGCAAAAGCGCACATGCGATGATAATTCCGTACCAGTAAATCTCGAAACTTCCGACCGTAAACGCGACCGGATCCACATCAACCGTAATTCCTATATAGGGAAAACGAATCACATCAAATTCCATAAAGTCTCTCCTTAATTTACGGACAAATTATACCGCTGTTAATCAGATATGTCTTTGCCTGCACCTTATTTGCCTCAATCTCGCCCGTAAGCTCTTCCAGTGAATCAAACTTCTTCTCGGGTCTTATAAAATCCAGGAGCTCGACCGTAATTCTCGCCCCGTAAATATCATCATCAAAATCGAAAATATTGCTCTCACATATCGCAGTCGTCAAATCTCCCACAGTCGGGCGAAGACCGATGTTGCTCATGCCGTAAAACACACTCTTCCCTATCTTTATCCGCGACACATAAACGCCGAATCTTGCCTTGAATTTATCCCCTGCAATCTCGATGTTCGCGGTCGGAAAACCCATCGTTCTTCCAAGCTTATTTCCCGGAACAACCATCCCCGAATACGAAAAAGGCCTGCCCGAACAAAGAGACGCATAAAGCCCCGCATCGCCTTCCTCCAACGCCTCCTTAAGCCACGTCGAAGAAATTCTTCTGCCCGTGTCCCCGAAGTTCATATCATCGAAGATTTCACACTCTATCGCATTCTCTTCACAAAATTTACGAAGAGCACTAACGTCCCCCTTGGCCTTCGCCCCGAACCGGTAATCACTTCCGGCAAACACAAACCCGGACGACAACTTCATCCTTATAATCGTACTCAGGAAATCTTCGCTTTCCATATCAGAAATCTCAGAAAAGTCCAAAACCAGCAGCTCATCAACACCAAAAGACGACAAAATTTCACGCCTCTCTTCAATCGTTGTAAGGCAGCCCCTTTGGTCTCTGTCAAAATTTATAAACGTCATAACGGTCGACTTAATACCGTTCAAAGCAGCGGTCTTCACGCACTTTCTTATGATGGCTTCGTGACCCGTATGGATGCCGTCAAAGAAACCCAGCGCGACCGCCCTGCTTTGGTGCGAATACGGCAGTGTATCAAGATAGTAAACCGTGGTCTTCTCAGTCAACTGCAAGCATCCTCTCTATTCTCATAATTTCACCTTCTCGGTACAGCACCGCGATGAGTTCATCGCCCTCGAAAGCCGCGACACGAAGCCCTTCATCAAGCTCACCGAACGCGCCGGAAGATATCTTCTTTCCAAGCTTCACGTCAGCCGTCTGCCGCAAATTCAAATCAATCCTCTTCATCCCGTCAAGCGCCTTCTCGCGAGGGGTCACAAACGAATAATCACCGCGACCCGCCATATCACTCAGCGCTTCTTCCGTATAAGCGTCATCAACTGCAAACGGCCCGCACTTCGTTCTCCGAAGCTCCTTCGCGAACGCGTGAAACCCGGTCATCTCGCCGCAGCTGTCACACAAGGATCTTATATATGTGCCCTTCGAACACTCGACATCAAATGTCACTTCAATCTGCCCGTCCGCATACTTCATATCACAGATATCAAGCGAATAAATCTTCACGGGGTGGCTCTTAAGCTCAACCTCAACGCCCTGCCTTGCGAGCTCGTATGCTTTTCGGCCGTTAATCTTCTTGGCTGAATACAAAGGCGGCGTCTGCGACGTAATCTCCTTAAGCTGCGCGAAGGCCTCCCTGATGGCATCAAACTCGGCCCCGGTCCCGTGAAGAACACACTGCGCCGTAACAACGCCTTCGGTATCCATGGTATCCGTCCTCTTCCCGAAAACCGCCACACACCGGTAGCCCTTATCGTAGTCGTCGGTGTAGCGCATAACTTTAAGTGCCCTGCCCGTGAACACCGGCAAAAGGCCCGTTGCGAAAGGATCGAGCGTTCCGCTGTGGCCGACTTTACGGGTATTCATCAGTTTCTTGATAAAGTTATCCGAAGCCATGGAGGTGATACCCTCCTTCTTGTCGAGAAGAATAATCCCCTCCGGGATCATAAAAGCTCTCCGGCCTTCGTAATAATCTCTTCGGCGAGCTCGTGGATGTCTCTTCCCGAGGCTGTAAAACCTGCAGCGTGCTTATGTCCGCCGCCGCCGTAATTAGATGCGAATGCTGCGCAGTCAAACTCGGACTTCGACCTTAAGTTGCCTCTTATAAGTCCGCCTCCGGTTTCTCTTAAAACGCAGGCAAAATCAACGCCCTTAACATCTCTTAACCGGGATACCACCTCCGCGATATCATCGGTTCCCGCACCGCACTCTTCGAACATATCGGAAGTTACTACGGTAATCGCAAGCCTTCCGCCATACTCGAATCTTGCTTTAAGACACGACAGGCCCGAGATCTTAAGTTCGGCCTGCGTCTTCATGTCAAAGAGGTTGTAGCAAACCTCCGTTATATCGCCTCCGAGCTGCATCAAAAGCCCAGCCGTCTCAAGCGTCTCGGGCTTCGTATTGGTATATGTAAATCTTCCTGTGTCGGTCACAACGCCCGCCATCAGGCAGCACGCCGTTCTCTTGTCGATAACCTCGGAAAGTTCGACTCCCATAAGATTTGCAAGCTTAATAGCGACATAAAAAACCATCTCGCACGCAGACGACGCACCGGGATCAATCCACTTGATAGGGCTTCGAAGATTTGTCACTTCGTGGTGATCGATATCAAACGCCTCTTCAAAAGAGTCGAACAAATCGCTGTTCGGGCCCATACGATGACCTTCGGAGCAGTCAACCGAGAACGCACTCGAGCAGAAGCTTCCGTCAATCTTCATATCGGTCTTCAAAAAATCATCGGGAGGATAAAAGAGCAAATCTTCAACTCCCAGGAAACTCATGTTGTCAGGCAAAAGCTCGGGCATAGCAACCCACGCGCGGGCACCTAAGTTTCTGAATATTCCCGCGAGCGCGCAAGACGAACCTATGCAGTCTCCGTCAACGCTTTTATGAGGAAATATCAGGATTGTCTCACCCGCCGCCTTAAGCTCGCGGGCTTTGGCCTCAATCAGGCCTGCAAGTCTTCCTGCTCCTTCTTCATATCGCTCTTTCACGACTGTCCTCCGGAAAGCTCCTGTCTCTTCTTCTCATCGTCGGCCAGAGCCTTATCGATGAGTTTATCCATGCGCTCAGCCTCATCGAGCGTGTTGTCGGGCTTGAAGTGAAGCTCTGGGGCAAGCCTTAAATTAATTCGCTTGCACATCTCGTAGCGGATAAAACCCTTCGCGCCTTCAATCGCATCGAGAGCCTGCTTCTTGCTTTCCTCATCCCCGAAAACGGAGATGAAGATTGTCGCGTGAGATAAGTCACGTGTCATCTTAACGGACGTAACCGTGGTGAGGAAAGGTACGCGAGGATCCTTAAGCTCATTGCTGATGATATCCTGCATCACCTTTCTCATCTCATCGCCGACAATTTCCGCTCTGTTTCTTCTCATCAGGAAACAACCTCACGATCCTCGAAAGCCTCGATTACATCGCCGATCTTGATGTCGTTATAGTTCTCGACAGTAAGACCGCACTCGAAGCCGGACTGTACTTCCTTAACGGCATCCTTAAGTCTCTGGAGAGAACCGAGCTTACCTGTGTAGATAACGATGTCGTTTCTCAGGACTCTTACGCCGCAGTTTCTTGTAAGCTTACCGTCTGTGACGTAAGATCCTCCGATGGTTCCGACACCGCTGACTTTGAACAGCTCACGAATCTCGGCATGTCCGAGGACAACCTCTTCGTATGTGGGTTCGAGCATACCCTTCATAGCATTCTCGATATCCTCTGTGGCCTTGTAGATGACGTTATAAAGTCTGATGTCAACGCCCGCTTCCTTGGCCTTCTCTGTAATGATGGCGTTCGGGCGGACATTAAATCCGATGATGATGGCGTTCGATACATCCGCGAGTGTAACGTCGGACTCATTGATTGCACCGACCGCACCATGGATAACCTTAACACGCACCTCGTCGTTCGAGAGCTTCTCAAGGGACTGTGTAACAGCCTCGACGGAGCCCTGGATATCAGCCTTGATAATGAGGTTAAGATCTTTGACATTACCCTCTGCCATCTGGGCAGCGAGATTTTCTAGGCTCATGCGAGAGCTCTTTCTCATGTGCTCCTCACGCTGCTTGATCTTTCTCTTCTCAACGAGCTGTCTTGCCATCTTCTCGTCCTTGACGGCGTACAGCGACTCACCCGCGGAAGGAACCTCAGGCAGACCCAGAATCTCGACAGGGATGGAAGGTCCGGCCTTCTTAATCGCAGCACCCTTGTCGTCGTACATAGCTCTGATGTTACCGATCATCGCACCGCAGACAACAGCGTCGCCCTGCTTAAGCGTTCCTCTCTGAACGAGAACGGTCGCAACAGGACCTCTGTTCTTGTCGAGCTGAGCCTCGATAACAACACCCTTTGCCTGTCTCTTGGGATCGGCCTTGAGCTCGAGGACATCAGCTACGAGGATAACGCTCTCGAGGAGGTCATCGATACCCGTGCCCTGCTTAGCCGATACGGGGACCATGATGGTCGAGCCGCCCCACTCCTCGGGGATGAGCTCGTAGTTTGCAAGCTCCTGCTTAACCTTATCGGGGTTGGCTCCCGGCTTATCGATCTTGTTAATCGCAACAACAATCTCGGTGTTCGCAGCCTTCGCGTGGTTGATAGCCTCGATAGTCTGCGGCATGACACCGTCATCTGCGGCTACAACGAGGATAGCGATATCTGTAACCTGAGCGCCTCTGGCTCTCATCGTTGTGAACGCTTCGTGACCCGGAGTATCAAGGAACGTAATCTGTCTGCCCTTGACCCTTACCGTGTAAGCACCGATTTTCTGTGTGATTCCGCCGGCCTCACCGGAGGCAACGGATGTTGCACGAATCTTATCAAGGAGGGATGTTTTACCGTGGTCAACGTGACCCATGACAACGACTACCGGAGGTCTTGTCTCCATGTTCTCCGTGATCTTGTCGTCATCGTCATCCAGAAGGATGTCCTCCTCTGTCTTCTCTTCGAGAAGCGTCGCGTTGATTCCGAAGCCGTCTGCAAGCAGGCAAGCCGTATCAAAATCAAGCTCCTGGTTGATTGTTGCCATAACGCCGAGCTTGAGCATAAGCTCCTTGATTACGTCGGAAGACTTCTTGCCGATACCCTCGGCGAACTCCTTAACCGTGATGAACGGAGGAATCTGGATATCGGTGATTGTCTGCTCAACTACCTGAGACTCGCTTCCCTGGTTCTTCTTCTTTTTCTTTCTGCCGTAATCCTCGTACTCGCTGTCGCGACCGTCGAAAGAAGCACCTCTGTTTTTAAGTCTTCTGTCGCCGCCTGTTCTCTCGCGGTCCTTGTCGTCGTGCTTCTTGTCGAAAGCCGACTTCTCCGCGTAGCTTGTTCTGCTCTTCTTGATATCCTCGATAGGAGAATCACTCTTGGGCTTCGAGGATCTTCTCTGCTGATGATTTGGAGTCGAAGACTCGTCCTTATCCTTCGAAAAGCCCTCGCCGCCTCTGTTGTTATTGCGGTATCCGCCCTGACCCTGGGGTCTGGGGCCTCTTCCTCCCTGAGCGCCGCCTCTGTTATAGCCGCCTCTGTTATAGCCGCCTGCACCGCCCTGGACGCCTCTGTTGTACTTTCTGTCGGGAATTACCGTTGAAGTTCTGATAGTCTCCGGCATCTGAACAACGGCGGAGGAAATCTTCGTCTTGTCTATGCCGTTTGAAGACTTAGCGGCAGGCTTAACTTCCTTGGCGTCCTTTGTTTCTTTTGTATCCTTAGCCTCAGTAGCCTCGGTCTTGGTAGTCTCAGGTTTCTTCTTTTCCTCAGACTCCTTCCCGGGAGCATCCTTCGCCTCCGCCTTGGAAGCAGCCTTGGGAGCAGCCTCTTCTTTTACGGGCTTAGTCTCAGCCTCGGAAGCCTTGGGTGTTTCTTCCTTAGCAGCCTTCGAAGCAGCCTTGGGAGCCGCCTTCGCCGCAGTCTTGGAAGACTCTTCACTCTTAGCTTCAGCCTTCGGGGCCGTCTCGGCCTTCTTCTCCTCGGTTGCCGCCTTCGGTCTTGAAGCCGTTGTCTTTCTTGTTGTCTGCGTACCTGTTGTCGCAGGCTTGGATTCAGCTGTCTTCGCGGCAGTTGAAGTTGCCACGGGCTTAGACTCCGCCGTCTTCTTTACGGTAGATTCTGCAGCAACCGAAGCCGTCTCGCCTTCAACGGGTTTCTTCTTATGAACGCGTCTTACGCGAAGCTCCTTCTTACCTGATACGCCGGTAACCTGTGCGTTGTTATCTTTCTCGGAATTCTCACTCATTTACTGAATTTCCTCCTTGTTGTCGTTTTCCTTGTCGAGCATGTCGATCAGCTTATTCGCAAACCCCTCATCGGTTACTCCCACCACCGCGCGGTGAGGTTTTCCGATTGCATTTCCAAGCTCATAGCTTGAACCGATGCTGTAGGTCTGAGGTATTTGCGCTTCGGAGCGGGAAAGCTTTGTAAGTATCCCGTCCAGAGTATTCGCGGATATATCCTCAGACACCAAAAGGAGTCTTACGTCCCCGCGCTCTATCGAAGAGGCGGTCTGATCGAATCCGGATACCACCTTTCCCGCTTTCGCGGCAAGTCCCAAGAATCTTAAGATGTTTGCTGTTCCTGCTGACAAAGCGCCAGTATCTCCTTTGCAAGTTCATCCATATCTCCGCCGGACTTAAGTCCCCTGGCGATTCTGTGTGCACGAATCTCGGTTCTGATGCACTCTTCGTTCTTACAAAGATATGCGCCTCTTCCGGGAAGCTTTCCCGTGGGGTCGTAAACCAGATTGCCGTCTTCGGTTGCAGTCACACGGATAAGGTCCTTCTTATCTCGTCTCGTTCTGCAGCTTACACACATGCGCTGCGGTATCTTCTTGGGCTTGGTGCTCATCCTTACTCCTGCTCGCCCTCTTCAGCAACAGTGAACTTATCAATCACCGCACGTGTTGCCTCGCTTGCCTCATCGGACTCACGCTTGATATCAATCTTGTAGCCTGTGAGGTGAGCCGCAAGACGAACGTTCTGACCGGATCTGCCGATAGCAAGATTGAACTGCTGATCGGGTACGATAACCTTCGCATAACGCTCAACCTTTCCGTCCTCGGAAGTCGTAATCTCGATATCGACTCTTACTGCCTTCGCAGGCTGCAAAGCCTCGCTTATAAAGAGCGCATCATCCTCATTCCAGTCGATGATGTCAATCTTCTCGCCGCCGAGCTCATTCATAATCTCCTGAACTCTCTGGCCTCTCGGGCCTACGCACGAACCCTTCGCATCGATGTTCTCGTCTCTTGAGTAAACGGCAACCTTGGATCTCGAACCGGGCTCACGTGTGATGCCCTTGATGATAACCTCGCCCGACTTAATCTCGGGAATCTCAAGCTCGAAAAGCTTTCTTACCAGTTCCGGATCGGTTCTGGACAATGTAATCGAAGGTCTGTCATTATGCTCCTCAACTCGAAGGATAAGGAACTTCATCGTTCTCTTGGACTCGTAGTTCTCGCCTCTGATCTGGCCGTTTCTCGGGAGAACCGCCTCAGCATGTCCGATATCAACGTAAACGTTTCTCGAATCCTTTCTTACGATAACGCCTGTTGCAAGCTCACCGATTCTGCCGGAGAACTCATCGTTGATTCTCTTATACTCTGCGTTTCTAACCTTCTGGGAAATGGCGCTCTTAGCGGCTGTTGCAGCGAGACGGCCGAGCTGGTTAACGTCAAGACCGTACTCCAAAGAGTCGCCGAGCTCTACGTCCGGATCAACCTTTCTTGCTTCCTCGAGGGAAACCTCGTTTGTGGGGTCGTATACTTCCTCAACTACTTCCTTGAGCTGATATACGTAAATCTCACCTGTTTCTCTGTCAATCTCGGCACCAACGGTCTCGATAAGCGCACCGCCCGAGAACTCTCTTCTGTAAGCGGTCACGATACCGTTTTCGACCGCGGATATAAGCTCCTCTTCGTCTATGCCCCTCTCCTTGGCGAGCATCTTGATAGCGTCAAGGACGTTATCTCTCTTCTCCTCGGGCACTTCCTTTTTCTTTGCCATTGTATTTACCTCCAAATAATTAAAAATCTATATGTCTTACAGCCTTGCTGATATCCGTCAGCTCAAGCTTCACTTCACTTCCGTCATCCCTCGTGAAAATTACATTCGAATCCTCAACGCCGGCAATAACGCCCGTGAAATTTTTACTCTTATCTTCAAGCGGCGCGAAAAGCTTCACGTCAATCTTCTCGCCTTCGTATCTTATGTAGTCCTCGATATCCTGCAAGGGTCTAGTAAGTCCCGGAGAGCTGACTTCAAAGAAATCCGCATCACACTTAAGCTTCTCGTCGAAGATGGGATCTATAACCTTACTGAAAGTCTCACAGTCGTCTATCGACACGCCGCCTTTCTTATCCACATACAAACGAAGGAACATTCCCTGTCCCTCCTTCTTGTATTCCGCGTCAACCAGGTCGAGCCCCATCTGTGAGGCTACCGGTTTTGCGATATCATAGGCCTCCTGGGCCGTCTTCGATCTCTTCGCCATAATTCACAAAGCTCCTCTTACAAAAGAAAAACGAGCTCTTGCAAGCTCGTTTTACTTAAAAGTAATCTGAACAGATGTATGTTAACACACGGCAGGGCCGCAGGCAAACACTTTTTTCAGACGAAAGCCTTGATGGAATCGGGCAAATCCTCGATCTTACCGCTCAGGATAATCATAGCCGTGATAGGTGTATCCTTGAGGAAAGCATCAAGCTTTGTAATGAACTGCTCGAGTGCCTCTGCGTTATCATCGTCAGCTACCTTGTAGATGCTGTCGATGTATATGTGTGTAAGATCATAATCCTTGGAGCAGATGCCGCCGATAAAGGCAAGAAGCTGGTCGAAGCCGGCAACCGGGTATTCCTTCATATTAACAAGACGTACATTGGGCTTTAAAAGCTGATCGAGTCTGTTGCCTCTCTCAATACAAACGATATTGTTATCCTGTCTTGCTGCTGTGTTGATGTCATCAACGAGTTTTGCTGTTTTACCGGTTCCCTTTTCACCTGCGATAATTTTGATCATATGCGTATCTCCTTAAAGCAATAGCTATTATCCTTACTGGAAGGATGCTTATATTTTAGATTAATTGCACATGATTTTGAATAGAAAAAAGTAAATTTTTAGCGAATAACTCAAATTTACCGCAGATTACTTTTTCTTCTTTTTGTCCTTTTTCTTCTTCTCGCCTTTTTTCTTTTTCTTGGAGACTTTCTCCTTTGAAGGCGCGGTCTGTTCGCTCTCTTGCTTCTTGGGAGTAACCTCGACCGCGGAAGGCTTTGATTCGGCAAGGGCTTCAAGCAAACCAGCAATCTCCGCGATTCCCTTGCGGTCCAAGTAGTATCGCACGAATCTGCCCTGCTTCCTGGCAATTATCAGCCCGCTGTCCTCAAGCACATGCATGTGATGGGACAAGGTCGGCTGGCGCATGTCAAAGTTGCCGAGAATATCACTCGCACAAATTCCCTCGGAACCGCTTACAATCCGAAGAATCGCAAGCCTCGTGGGCTCGGACAGCACCATAAGTCTGTCGAAAAGCTTTTCGTTCTGTGATGCCATATTATGCAATCAGTCTGTTCTTAAGCGCGGACTCGAACTCAACCAGGTTCGCGCAGGCCACAATTTCCGTGTTGTCCTCGAGCAGGATTTCCTCGTCACCCTTTACGAGAACCGTCATCGGAACGCCCATCTTACGCAGAAGCAAAAGCTGATAGTCCTTGGATGTCTCGTGTGAGAGATACTTGCAAAGAAGTCTTAAGACCTGCTTCGCGTCCTCGAGGTAGAAGCCCGACAGTTTCATCAAGTGATCGACAACGTACATCGAGAAGACGTCGTTAAAGTCCAGATATTCCTTCAGAGGGTAAACCGTTGTAAAAGCCGTGATGGAGAGCTTGCTGACGATGTCAAGCTCGCGGAAATCCTTGAGAGGAATTCTGAAGCTCTTAACGTTCGCGGAGAACAGCTCCTGCATCTGCTCGATGGTAAGCTCGTTCTTAAGCTCCTTAATGCGCTCTATTCTGGTAATAACCTTCTCGCGGGGCAGATAAGTCGACTGACCGATCTCCGTCGCCTTGTGAATAAACCAGCTCTCAGGGATGAGACCGAGTCTCTTCCAGCGGTAAAGTGTGCCGTAAGATATATGTGTCTCCTTAAGTAATTCCTTCTTGGAAATAAGTTCTTCTTCCATAAGGTATAATCCCTCACTTTCGCATTAGTTAAGCTTAATTTTAGGGTAACAATGTTACAAAAGGGTGGCACCGTTGTTTTATGGTTGCTACAAAAATCCCCGGCTGATTCAGAGCCGGGGACTTAAAGGTTTCAGATTATCGGGAAATCATCAAATTCCGAATGCGCTTGCCATGTCTTCGATGAATTTCTCGAGGGGCCACAGGAATTCGTATGCCTCATCTCCTGCCGTAAGCTGCAGTGCGATGAGTCCGATGAGGACAAGTATTAAGATAATGACGAAAGCCGCGAGGATAGCTCTCGCGAAGTGCTTTATATTCTTGTTCCTGGGAATTATCGAGAAGAGAATCGTGAAGATGATACCGATTACAGGCAGGTAGCAAAGGAAACCGATCCAGAAATACTTACCTGTGGATACGGGTTTATAGTCCTTCGGGCATTGCTCAATCTTGCTCTGAAGCTCAGCCGCCTTCTTAGCCTTTTTCTCAATCTTCTTCTGCTTCTTTTCTTCTTCCTTGGCAGCCTTCTTCTCTGCCTTGGCATCTGCCGCAGTCTTGGCCGCCGCAGCCGCTGCTTCTTCTTTAGCCTCTTTAGCCTCGGCTTTGGCTTCTTTTACTTCAGCCTTCGCCTCTTCTTTGATATCGGCAATCTTCTGCTCAGCCTTTTTCTCAGCCTTGGAAACTTCCTCGTTTACTGCAGCGTTCATCTTCTCTTCATCAGCCATCGCAGTATCCTCCCGGTTTTTTCATTGATTATATCATACACGTACGCATAAAAATATTTATTAACAATTACGCAACAGTTTCAAAAAAACGCGATGCTATAATCGCAACATGATAAAAAAATTCGCAAAAAGATTTATTGATTTTATTTACGGTCAGAGCACGCTTGAGGAAAGGCTGTTCTGCATGACTCTTTGCGTCGGAACGATTATGACCATCGTATCGGCCATCGTTACGTTAAGCGAGAACCTGAGCGGCTGGTCAGTCCTGTCGACTTTGATATGTTCGCTCGTGATGGTCGCTCTTATCATAGTTGCTTACGTTCTGAAAAAGCCCCGGTACTGTCCGGTCATTCTTGTCTACCTTCTGACGTTTATTCTGATTCCCATGAACTTCTTTGCCTGCGGCGGTATCGATTCGGGCATGCCCCTTTACCTCCTGGCGGCACTCTTTCTTATAATCCCTATCCTTCACGGCAAGCAAAGAATCATCGCATTCGCGATTACTTTGCTGGTCGACAGCTATATGATTTTGCTGTCTTACTACATGTACGACGAAACCCGTACAATTTCATTCATCGACAAAGATATTCTCGTAAAGCTCGACCTCAAGGCTCAGGTTCACGACGTCGTTTTCTCCCTTCTTATCGTCGGCGTGTTCATGTACCTTGTAACCTCCATGATGATGACGGCTTACCAGAAAGAGCGCGAGCATTCCGCGAAGCTTTTGAATCAGCTTCGGGACATCTCTCTTAAGGATGCCCTAACAGGTCTTTACAACAGATATGAGCTCTACAACCGCCTTGAGAGCATGGACATCAAAGGTCCCTACTACATCGCTATGTTTGACATCGATCACTTCAAGAATGTAAACGACACGTACGGTCACGTTTTCGGAGATCAGGTGCTGATTAAGGTTGCATTGGAGTTCTCGAAGGCCCTGGACGACGAGGAAGAGATGGCGGCGCGCTACGGCGGCGAGGAGTTTATCATCATCATGAAGGAAAAGGACGGCACGACCCCGCAGGAGAGAATCGAGAAGATTCGCGACAACGTCAGAAGTCTTTCCTGGGACATAAAGCCCGACCCCGTCACGATAAGCGCGGGCCTCGTTAAGTGCTCCGATTACGACAATATCACAGCCATGATGAGCGAGGTCGATAACCTCCTTTATGCATCCAAGGAAGGCGGCCGCGACAAGCTCACGGTTGGATTTTAAGCAGCGTTGCCTATTTTAAAAAAACAGCGAAAAAAGAAGCCGGAGAATAATCTCCGGCTTCCTTTATTTTTTTGACTTACAGGTAACTTTTCAAATTACTTAACAGTTACGCTTGTGATGTGCGGGTTAACACCCTCGTACCAGTAAAGGAAGCCCTCTACGTCGATTGTATCGCCAACGTTCAAAGCCTCAACTGCCTGATAAACCTCAGTGTCAGCACCTGTCAGATAAGACTCAACTGTGAATGTGTAAGTTGTTGTGCCGTTTGTAACCTTGAAGTAGAGGTCATCACCCTGAGATCCGGAACCGTCCCAGCTGTAAAGGAAAGCAGAACCGTCGTCAGCAGCCTCAACTGTGAGATCAGTCATTGTGAAGAACTCATTCTGATGAGCCTCGAGAGCAGCCTCGTCATCGAAATCAGCTGTAAGATCAACAGCCTCGGCAACATAGTTTGCATTACCGTCAACGAATACGAATGTAGCGTCAGCAATCTCAACCTCACCGGACCACTCTGTCTTGTAACCTGTTACAAGAATCTCTGTGCCGGCTGTAAGGTTAGCAGCATCCTCTTCGGAGCAAGCCATACCGTAGATAAAGTAAGCACCATCCTCGTCAGCAGCGTAAACTGTGATTGTGTTGTCCCACCAGCTCTGTGTAGCCTGAACATAAACATCAACAGTAACCTCTGTGTCGAGATCTGCAGCAATGTAATCAGCGTAGCTCATAGCCTCGTTGATAGCAACAGCCTCTGTCTCCTCTGCAACTTCTGTCTCGGAAGCCTCTGTCTCCTCGGCAGCTTCTGTCTCGGAAGCCTCAGTCTCCTCGGCAGCCTCAGCCTCTGTCTCAGCTGTCTCGTTGGAGCAGGCAAAAACAGAAAGAGCCATTGCAGATGCTACAGCAACTGTAACGAACTTCTTGAAAGTCTTCATATATTCTCCTTCTTTCTCGTGAGATACATATATAGTTAATATCTCATCGATTTCAACGGTATTATAACCATTTGGAATCCGAGTAAAAGTACCCTCAGGATTTTTTCCGCTTTTTGCCCAAATCGACGGCAAAATACGCGGCGATTCCTATCCAAACTACACCAATTGTTATAAGGAGAATTTTTGATTCCGTGGGCAAGGGGCCGAGGGTCGTTCTGGTGTTTTTATCGCCTCCGAGCTGATCCAAACGGTAAAGCGACGTCACCTCCGAATACATCGATTCAAAGTACTCGTCGTCTATGGTTTCCTTACGCCTTACGGACTTAACCGTGTTGTCGATTAAAGACGCGGCGGCATTTCGAAGCGAAGTCGAGCCATTAAAGACAGGGGTTACGAACGTGTTGTCGATATTTTCGAGAAGCATGTTCGTGACGTCAATCTTGATGCTGTACTCATCGGGATCCGCGAGATAATCCCGGTATTCCTGCGAGCTCTGCGCCTTGGTCGTAACCGGCACGTACCCCTCCGTACCCGCGTACGCGATTTGCACTTCGTTCGTCAGCAGATACTGCGAGAAAAGCCATGACGCCAGCACTTCCTGCGGGTCGTCCTTATTAAAGATACAAACCGAAGGTCCCTGCGAGATCATCAGCGGATTGCTTGTGTCAAACTGCGGAACGGGTCTTACGACCATCTCGAAGTCAACGACTTCACTCTCGTGGATGTCAAGAAGCGGTGCCTTGGATCCCATCCAGGTCGCGCCCGCCGTGGAGTCAACCGCGAATATGCACTGACCTGCGTTGATAAAATTTCCCGGGTAGCCCGATACCTTGAACGTCGAGAACGCTCCGGTCGACACGTGATCCGCGACCTCATACAAAAGCGAGGTGGTCGTGTCGTTAAAGATATCGATGTTTCCGAAGTTGTCGGAGTAGCCCGCACCGAGCTGAGCGAGCATCGTAATCATCATGTTATCGGAAGACTTATAGATAAAAGGAATCATCACGTCCTGGCCGTTAACCTTATAGGTGCCGTCGGAATTTTTCTCTGTCGCGGCTTCCGATACTTCCCAGACGAAGTCCCATGTCACAATGTCCGGGACCTCATATCCCAGGGCCTCGACGTAAGTTTTGTTGATATATAAAGCCTCGGTCGATCTCATGAACGGGATGCAGTAATACCTGTCGTTGATGATGCACTCATCCAGGTATTCGGGAACAATCTCGCTCAAAGACGGAGAATCGAACAAAACCTCCGAGCCTCCGAGTCCGTACTTGCCGTCACTGAACAGACCCTCAAGCGGCACCACCGTGTTATCACCCGAGATATAGGTTGCGATGTGATCGGGGTAAGTGATGCAGACGTTCGGCGTTGTATCGGTCGCGATGTTTGTGATTACGTCGTTATAGATTTTGTTGTAGTCAGTGTAAAGTCTCAGATTAACCGTGATGTTCGGATAAAGCTCCTCGAAGTCCTCGATAGCCTTGTTGTAAATCGCGGTCTGGGTCTTGTTCGTATCGTTCTTGGCCCAGAAAGTAATCTCATAGTTTCTTGAAGTGTCGAATGTGTCCGGAACCTCAAACTCGGTCTTATCACTGCTGCCGTGGCAGGCACAAACTGAAAGTCCCAGAGATACACAAAGAAGCGCGGAAATAAATTTTCTCATCCCTTTATTCCCTCCCTTGACACTCCTGCCATAATCTTGTTTCTGAAGATTAAAAACAAGACGATAAGAGGCACGGACACCGCAACAACCGCCGCCATCATTGCGGGGATGTTGTCTCTTCCGAAGCCGTTTTCTCTTATCTCCTGGATACCGTTGCTGACGAGATAATAGTTCGCGTCATCGGTTATAAGTCTCGGCCAGACGTAAGAGTTCCAGCACTCGATGACCTTCAGAATAATGACCGTTATGATGGTGGGTCTGCATATGGGAACCATGACTTTAAACAGGTACTTCAAATCCGACGTCCCGTCGACCTTGGCCGCGTAGTACAATTCGTCCGGCACCTGCTCGAAGTTTTCTTTCAACAAGTAAATGTAGAACACCGACGTTACCGACGGCAGTATCAGTCCCGTAAATGTATTTCTGAGACCCAGGTTTGTGATGGTTACAAAATTGGTGATAATCACAAGCTCGTTCGGAATCATCATGAGCGCGAGGAACATAACAAACACAAGGTTTCTGCCCTTGAAATCGATTCTCGCGAACGCGTATGCCGCGAAGATTATGACCGCCACCATAAGAGCCGTCGTGATAAGCGTGAATATCAAAGTGTTCGCGAAATACTTCGCGAGAGGAACCTCGGTGAAGGCCGAGACATAATTTTCGAGCGTGGGAGAAGTCGCGATGAACCTCGGAATGCGCTCGCCCGCGTAGGACGCGTAGCTCTTGAAGCTCGTGAGCACCATCCAGTAGAACGGGAAAAGCACGACCACCGCCCAGAATGTAAGGAAGATATAAATCAGAGTTTTCTTAATCTTCATGCCGGCCTCCTTAAGTGATGTCCGTCGCCTTTTTGCTGACGATGAGGTTAATGACCGTAATCGTAAGCACTATGGCGAAAAGGATGATAGCCGCAGCCGACGCGTACGAGGGATAGCCTCCGCCGTCGCCGTAAAGCATGTCGTACACGTAGCCGACAATCGTGTTCATGCCGGCGGCATTGAGGTTCGTGCCGAAGATGGCAACCGCGTCCGAATAAGCTTTGAAAGCACCGATGAAGCCCGTGATAACGAGATAAACAATCATCGGCGATATCATCGGGAGTGTGATTCTCGTGAACATCCTCCATGACGATGTGCCGTCAATCTTCGCGGCTTGATAGTAAACGTCCGGAACCGATGCGAGAGCCGATGTCAGAATCAATATCTTAAACGGCATAACAATCCAGACAACGTAGATGCAAAGAACAAGCATCTTAGCCCAGTACGGACCCTCGATGAAATCAATCGGCGAGATGCCGAACTTACCCAGAAGCAGGTTCACAAGACCGTCCGTGTAAGGAGTCTTCTTAAACAAAATCATAAATACGAGACCGACCGCCAAAGTGTTGGTAACGTAAGGCAGGAAGTAAATGGTCTGGAACAGGTTCTTGAGCGGCTTAATCGAGTTTAACGCAAGCGATATAAGAAGCGATAAAATCGTCGATGTCGGCACGGTTATGATAACCAGAATAAACGTGTTCTTAACCGCTTTCAGAAAATACGGATCTCTCAGGACGTATCTGTAGTTATAAAGACCCGTTCCGAACGATGTCTGAGACGCGGAGTTGTAGCCCTCTTCGAATGAGTAAACAAATACATCTATGAGCGGATAAATCATGAACGCCACGAGAAACAGCAAAGCCGGCAAAAGATACAGCCAGCCCCTGAGCTGAACCGTCTTGCTGTTAACGCCGCTTAACTGCTTACTCATGAGAATCTGATCCTCTCCTGCGTTTCTTTGTCAAAGATTAAAGTCTTATGGGGTTTGAGGTTGAATTTTACGGTCTTCTTTGTCTGATCAATCTCGTTTTCCGCACTTATGATGGCACGGATAACACCGTCGCCGTCGAGCTTATCGTGCTTGCCCACAACGCTTATGTCTCTTCCCATGACGTCGATGCCCTGAAGGTTGCAGGTGAATTTGCCGTCGTTGTCGGGGATAAAGCCCTCGGGTCTTATGCCGACCCACACAGGCTTGTCTTCAACGCCTTTTACTTTAAGAACTTCCTCATCTCCGATGTAAAGCCCTCCGTTCTTAACTTCACCCTCAAAGACATTAATCGCCGGGGTCCCCAGGAACTTCGCAACGAACAAATTAACCGGATCGTTATAAACATCCTGCGGCTTTCCCGTCTGGTGAAGGACTCCTTCTTTCATAACGACAATCATGTCGGAAATGCTCATCGCCTCTTCCTGATCGTGAGTAACGAAGATTGTTGTAATTCCGGTCTCTCTTTGAATTCTTCTGATTTCTTCTCTTGTCTGAAGCCGAAGTCTCGCGTCAAGATTCGACAGGGGCTCATCCATCAGAAGGACTCTGGGCATCTTAACGAGTGCTCTTGCTATCGCGACTCTCTGCTGCTGGCCGCCGCTCATCTGTCCGGGTTTTCTGTCCATCAGGTTATCTATCTGAACGAGCTTCGCGGCCTCTTGCGCGCGCTTATCCATCTCTTCTTTTGACGGGCGTTCCTCACCTTTTAAATTCTCGAGAGGGAATTTGATGTTCTGTCTTACCGTCAGGTGCGGGTAGAGCGCGTAGTTCTGGAAAACAAGTCCGACGCCGCGCTTCTCGGCGGGCAGGTCCGTGACGTCCTCATCGCCGTAGAAAATTTTTCCCGAGGTCGGCGACTCGAGACCGCAAATCATGTAAAGCAGCGTACTCTTGCCGCAGCCCGAAGGTCCGAGCAAACAAACAAGTGAACCGTCCGGCACCTCGAAGCTGAAGTCTTTAACCGCAACAACCTCGGCCTTGTTCTTCTTGTCTCTGCTCGGGAAAATCTTGGTGACATTTTCCATTCTGACGTCCATATTGCCCTCCTTCAAGGCTCAAGAAAATATTCAATCTTGATCTTAAATTCTCTTACATCAACGAGCTTTGCTATATCCGTATACGACGGCAAAGTGTTAAAGTCCGCGTTCTCGGCTTTGATCTCGGGGCCGTAGAAGAAAACCACGTCAAATCCGTTGCCGACCGCGCTGTCATATTTTATACCGTCAAAGCCGTGTCCGCGAACATATTCGGCAACCAGCTGCGTTGCCACATACTCGATATTCTTCGCTGTCTCATTGGGCTTTCCAACCTCGATAGCAAAGCGTCTTAAGAAGTCCTGGTACACCGCCATCAAAGGCGAGTACTTCGGCGAGAAAATATCGACCGCTTTCTCGTAAATATTCGCCTTCGTCCAGTCAATTACCGTGAGTGGCTTAAGCGTCGTAAATCTTCCTATGAGAACACGCTCATTCGCACGAAGTCTTCCCTCTTTAAGTGCAGTCGCCTCATCTTCCGCGACATAGAAATACGAGATTCCCTCGGGGTTCATTCTGCCTGCCTGCGAATTGATTCTGTCCGCGGGTCCGATTGACACCTTATCGAGATCATAGTCTCTGCCGCGCTTTAACTTGGAATCGATGACTCTTGCTCTGAACAACTCGGTTCCGGGATCAATCTCTTCTTTTAAGTTCTTGAGACAGCTCTCGTAGAGCTTTTCGAGCATGTCCGTGCGGCGGTTGCCCTTGGGCGTCAAGTCGAAAAAACGGTTGAAGTATTTACAGTCGTGCTCGAAGTTTTGCCAGATGCGGTACTGCTGCTCAGGCTCGCCCTCCATGTCTTCGAGCTTGATATCGTACTTTTTTGTGTAGATGTCTTGGCCGGGGAAGAGGTCCTTCGTGAGTTCTCTTTCCTCATGGTTTTCCCATTCGAAGAGGAAGACGCGGTCGTTTAAAATCTCAAATGTCGAGAATGTGCCGTTTGTCACTTCATCGTATGCACGGTTGATTCCCTGTCCAATAAATTCACCCAGGATATCGGTTTTTATCTTAAAGCCGTGGCGGGTTTTGCAGTAAGGGCACAGCTCGTCGGATTCGAAGCCGTTCTGCCTTATAAATGAGTGGAACGAATCTCGCTTCGGATTAAAACAATTACTGCAGCAAACCTTTTCCATTTCCTTACCCCAGCTTAAAAATCATCAGCATCATGAGTGCGAAGAAAACCGCGAAAGACAGCGTGCCCTCGTCGGAGTGTTTTCCGCCTGTGGATTCCTCGAGGACAAGGAAAGTCATCGCGCCTGCAGTAAGGGACATAACAAAGAAAATTATTCCGGGGAAAAGTCCGACTATTATGATTGTCACAATACCCAGAAGCGGTTCTACAATTCCCGAGATAACTCCCATCAGGAATGACTTGCCTTTCTCCTCACCGTCTTCGTTTACGGGTGAAGATACGAATGCGCCTTCCGGGACGTTTTGAATTGCAATTCCGATTGTCATTGCTATCGCGGTCATAAGGGAAATCTCATTTGTCAGAAACCCCGCATACATTACACCGACAGCAATCCCCTCGGGTACATGGTGAATAATTTCCGTGAGCATTACTTTGGTCGTTCTCTTGAGTTTGTTGTGCGGACCTTCATCGGTGCCGTCGTAGACATGCGTGTGAGGAACCAGTTTATCGAGCATAAACTGTGAAAGTATTCCGATCAGGAATCCCAGGAATGCCGTATATACTTTGGATGTGCTTATCGTCGGATACAAAAGTCCCCACATCGAACACGACAGCATTATGCCTCCGGTCATACCCGTAAGAACTTGTTTTACCGAAGTTTTGATGGACTTTACCACGAACACACTTGCCGCTCCGAAAATGGTTCCCGCGAGAGGAATTAGCAAGCCGAAGAGCACGTCGGCATCAGACATGAATTCGATAACACCCAGATGTTCAAGTAAGATTTTAAGTCCTATAAATATAAGAACAAATCCGCCTGCGGCCTCAGCTCCGGACTTGTATCTCATACCGAAGACGTTGCCGATTTTGACTCCTATGAAAGATGTGATAAATGTGATTGCCGCGATTATTATGCAAGCGGTGATTGTGTTTATTAACTGCGTGGCGTTAAAAAGTTTTACGGGAACTGCAACAAATGTTATACCGACGGCAAGTGCATCGATACTTGTTGCCACCGCCATAAAGAACATTGTCTTAACATCAAGTCCCGGATCGGTATCCTCCTCTTCTTGGGAGAATGCTTCCCTGAGCATGTTTACACCGATTATTGTTAATAAAATGAAAGCGAGCCACGGAGCAACTTTGTTGATGAGATTCTGAAATCTTGTTCCCATGAAATATCCAATCATCGGCATCATTCCCTGGAATACTCCAAACCAAAGTCCGCAGATTATACCTTCTTTGGCCGTGATTTTCTTCATTGAAAGGCCTTTGCAGATAGTAACTGCAAAGGCATCCATAGCAAGTCCAATTGATAAAAGTAATAATTCAACAACACCCATAGCTTAGTGATTATAGCACAGGAGTTGCTCAATGATTAATGAGGCGTCTTCGACGCACCCGGGACACGACCTGTGATATGTGGTGCCCTTGAGTTCCCGGCAAAGAGATGTTCCGTTCTTGTCTGTGAACAGCTTCTCAACTTCCTGAGTTTTGTCGGGATTTGTCCGTTTTAAGATTTCCTGAGCTGCGAGGACAGCGCCACAGGTACCCATACGGCCGCCGGACATGGGACGGGCCATCTCAAAGGCCTCTTCCTCGGTTATTCCTGCGAGATCGCCGTAAGTTGTGAGCACGGCGGCCGCACACATCATCTTTCCAAACTTATTTCTGGCCGTTTGAACTCTGGAATCCATGTGTTTGTCACTCCCCCGGTTTGAAGACTTCATTTTTCACTTCGCAATTTCGGAAATTGCGAAGTGATTTACGAAGTTTTGACTTAGACTTCGTAATTCACTTCATTTTTTAATTTTTTACGAAGTAAATTACGTAATTCAATAATATCGCATTTGTCACTTTTTGTCGTTTTTTGTCGGAATTTGTAGTCCTCAAGCCGGATTCAAAAAAGTACAATTCAAACATGATCAAATCACCTTACGAACTGACACCTGAATATCTGGGACTCAAGATTTCATACCTGAGAAACTACCTCAGAAATACGCCGCGCGTATATTTATGGAGGCGCGGCAACTCTACAACTTTGCACATAAAAAACGGCAAAGAATACTTCAACGGTCAAAAGGAATATGAAGAACTTCTGAATCTGTACAACAAAAGAAATGAAGCAACAGAAGGACTTATAAAACTGGAACAGACCTGGTCAGAGATTTTCAACTGCCCGTTCGACAAATCAGGATTTAAGTATATAAACCATTCAACAAAAGGGCCTGTGGAACGGCTTTTCGGGAAATGGGATGATCTCGAAGTTGCCCAGAACACGTATGCGGACAAGAGACACGTTATGTACAATGGCGTGGACTACGATTCCAAGTCCGAGGCTCAGATTGCCAGAATTTACGACGAGTTCGGGATTCCGGTCAAGCACAATGCGCTGATTAACCTCGGGCACAACATCAAAATTGATTTTGCCCTGTATTTACCGGAGAAGCAAAAGATGCTGTTGCACGAGCACTTTGGCATGATCGGCAACTCAAATTACAAAGATGATTTGGAGTGGAAATTCCGGAAATATATAAACAGCGGCCTCGTTCCCGGAAGAGACATCTTAATGACCTTCGAGAGCGAGACCCGCTACGGCGATGACGATTACTACAGGTCGTGCATCGCACAATTTATAAATGCCAATTTGTAAAGTTTACGGATCGATTCCCGCGGCGGCACAGATGCCCGCGAACTCGACGGAATTTGCAAATCCGTAGAACACATCAAGTCTTGACGACCCGGATGCGAGCTTTCCTTCCCAGTACGCGTATCCCTGACTGTCGGGCTCGCGGCCGAGGAATGTTCGATAAAGCCTCAGGATATATTCAGTATTGGACAGATTCGAATTAACAAACTCGGTACTGAAGAAGAATCCGTAAGCTGCCTCGGTTCCCGTAACCGTCTTATTTGCAAGTCTCTCGGTCCAGTAGGACAACCCAACAGGGTCCGGTGTACGGTTCAACGCGACAGAATAAAGTCTGGTCGCGAAGTTCTTAATCAAAGTAACATCAGTAACTCTGATATTCGAACCGTAACTTGTGCCGTTAACCGTACAACTAACGGCCGCGGTGCCTGCGGCAACTCCCGTAATGTTTCCGCCCGCATCCACCTTAACAATATTTGTATTTCCCGAGGTCCACGAAGTCGGCAAAACCTTGATTCCCGTGAAACTTCTGCTCGAAGAATATCCGGCTGCGGTCATAGTGCAAATCGCACTCACTGTCGCAGTGGTCCCGGAGTAAATGCTCGACTTATTGCATGTGACGGCAACCGAAGAAATCTTATCCGCTGCAACCTCTGCAAGCTGGGAGTTATACTGTGAGACATTTACCTTAGTCTCATCAAGACCCGAAGCCCTCGAGAACTCACCCGCCTGAGTATTTCCGAATCCCGCAACTCCCACATATGTGTTGCTCGGGTCTATCATCTGCGTGTAGTGACCGGTAACCGATCCCGACCCGGAAGTCCACGCAGACTTCTCTGAATACCACATGGAAATCGCGCTCGTAATTCCGCTGCTCCAGGCAATTACCTCACCGGTGCTTCCGACATCATAGCTTGAGCCCCAGCACGTCTCACCCGTAATCTTGATATGGTACTGCGTGTAAGCGGCCTCGGCACTTCGAAGCATCGCCATCTCCTCTAGTCCGTGCGACCACTTAATCGGGACATAGTCCGCCATGGTGAGTTTCCTCGACGAATTTCTCGGATCCGGGTAGCCGTTCTGGCACGCCTCAAGCCTGTAACCGTTAATCTGGTTCAAAATCGTGTCCTTCGCCGTGGCATCAAACGTTCCGTAAAGCTGCACGAAAACGTTCCCGCTCCTCGGCGTACTGACGTTACATGCATGCGCGCCGGAAGCTATCGCGGCGTTAATTACATCTGTGGTTGAATCCGCACTGGCCGTAACCCCCAAAGAAAACGGCAGAATCAAAGCGACAAGCAAAACACTTAAAACTTTGGTGAATTTACTCTTCATCATAAACCTAATCCCCCTGCTCGAAAATGTGCCTTGATTCTATCCTTTTCGAGGCATAAAAACAAGCTCCGGGAAACCCGGAGCCTGCGTGGAAATTTAAGTTATAAAAGCCGCTCAGCCTTAGAAATTATCTTCAATCGCAGCTACTGCATCATCGATTGAAGTGTAATACTCCATAGTCGTCTCAACATAGTCAAACAACATTTCCGCGACGTTCTCCGCGACATCAGTGTTAGCCTTAACCTTCGCGGGGCTTGTGATTCCGATCTTGCCGCAGAATGTGTTAAGAAGCGACGCATCTGTTCCGTATGCGAAGCCAACAGCAAATACAACTGTCTCATTCTTAACATAAACCGCGATGCTTACCTGACCGCCTAAGTTATCCATAACTTCGAGATCCTCGAGATCTTCATCGTCCATATCCTCAATCAGATCTTCGTAGTCCTTGTTAGCCTTGAAAGCCTTGACAACATCCTCGAGCTCGACGTTGAGCTTCAAGTAGCCGGAATTCTCGGAAACAAAGTACTCATTTCTGGAAAGATCATCAACATCTACATCAAGATAATCGTCAAGAAAATCCTCGAAGACCTCGATAATATCCTCAGCCATGTCGTCGTCCTCAAGAGTTAACTGAACAGCAGCAACGCCCTCGGCTGCAATATCTTCAAGATCCTCGGCTTCTTCGACATCCTCAAGATCCTCGACGCCCGTGCCCTGGATATAAAGAGCACCCTCGTCGATTGTATCGTCATCGATGGAAACGCCCATGAAGCTTAAGTACCAGATAATTCCCAGGTCCTCGAGATCGTCATAGTCGAACTCGGCATAAATGCCATCCTCAAAATCACCTTCATCGATATCCTCGAGTTCATCAAAATCATACTCTTTAGCACCGACTGCCTCACAAGCACCAAGGAAATCGTCAGTGGTTACTTCCTTAACCTTAGAGCATCCTGCAGCCATAAGTACAATTGACATTACAAGTGCAGCAGCAATTGTCTTTCTGATTTTCATAATACTTCCCTCCTGTATTAAAATCCTTTCGAGTATAAAAAATTTATTAGGTTTTGTAAAGAATCACGCCTCCGGGGCAGGTTCCTTGCAGACGTCAACCCAGCCCAGAGCGCCTGAACATTCTTCGAGCTCCGGCAGCGAAAGTCTCACCGCACTGTGGTCGTTGCCGGCCGCGGGGTAAACCGTGTCGTACTTTTTGAGGCTCTCGTCCAAATAAACCCGAACGCCTTCGTTAATCCCGAACGGGCACACTCCTCCGGGCTCGTGGCCTATAAATCCCGCAACCTCCTCGCGCGGAATCATCTTCGCCTTTGTTCGAAAAGCCTCTTTAAACTTGTGGTTATCGACCTTCGCCGTGCCTTCGACAAGAATGAGAATCGGTCCGTCAGGCAAAATAAATGACAATGTCTTTGCAATCATACCGGGCTCCACCCCAAGCGCCTGCGCCGCAAGATCAACCGTAGCACTCGACTGCTCGACCTCTATTACCCGGTCAAGAAACCCCTTGCTCTCCAGATATTTCTTCGCTTTATCGATAGACATAACTATTCTCCTTTTGCAAGTTTCCTCATCAGCGCCTCGTACTCCTCGGGCTTCTTGAGAAAGAAGCCGCCGTGGCCCAGGCTGCCGGCGGTTGTGAACTCGGCATCAGCATAACACTTCTTAATAGACTTTGCAGATTTGTACGCGGGCTCGTTATCTGACCAGGTAAAGTAATATTTCTTCTGCTCATCCGAAGAAACTTCGGGAAAGTCGAACGTGTAGCACGCGTCGCTTTCGTTTGCAATTGATTTATCACTCATAAACCTCGACACCTCGGCAACTCCCTCAATCATCGAGTTGTAGGACATAACTTCGCCCTTGGCGACCCAGACAATGAACTTGTTCTTTGAAAATTTCTCGATTATCTCATCGGCCGTTCCGTGCTGGCAGTCGTGAATAAGTTTCAGAAATTTCTTCTGCATAATTTTCCGCATCAGAGGGTTGAAATTAAAATAAGGTCCACCGTCAAACAGGCAACGTTTAACGTTCATGGAATCCGATTTATAAATCATAGCCGCCAGATCCAGCGCGACCTCCGCTCCCATCGACATGCCCTGAATCAGTGCAACTTCAGAGATTCCTTCATCCTGCAAATATTTAAGGATTTTCGAAGCCTGGTCTTCCCTTGTCGTAAATTCGCCACCGCCTTCGTGGTGTCCGTCGTAAGTCGGAATTACAACATAAAACCCGTCCGCCAGATTCTGCGCGAACGGGATAAGACTTTTGCCCGAAGTAAACGAGCCGTTAATCATGACAATCACGGGGTTGCCCTTTGTGCCGACAGTATCAAAAATCATTTCTGACATCCTCCGAATAACTGTTAGTCTTCGCTAACCTCGGATTATATCACTCCTGCAAATCTCTGTCGCAGCGTCTCTCGAAGAACAGCATCCACTTATCCATCTTCTCCGCCAAAGCCTCATCAAAGACTCCCGGCAGCGCTCTCCATTTCCAGTTTCCTTCGCTTGTCGCGGGGATGTTCATCCTCGCCTCGCTTCCGAGCCCCAGTAAATCCTGCGCCTGCACAACAGTGACACCTGCGGGAGATGCCCACAAAGTTTTCATCGCCGCAACGTTCGCGGTCTTCAAATCAGAAATATTCATATAGTCGCACGCGCACTCGCGGATATTCTCGTCGCAGTCCAAAATCCACCCGTTTATGGTGTCGTTGTCGTGCGTACCGGTGTACGCGATGGAATTTTCGATGTATCTGTGCGGGAGATAATCCGAGTGGTTGCCCTCCCTGATGTCAAACCCGAACTGCAGCACCTTCATTCCGGGGAACCCGCTGTCCTTCAAAAGCTTCCTTACCGAATCCGTCAGGAACCCTAAGTCCTCGGCAATGACTCTCTTCTTCCCGTACCTTTTCTCAAGCGCCTCGAAAAGCTTAATTCCCGGTCCCTCACGCCACTGACCGATTCTCGCGTCGGGACACTCAGAAGGAATCGCGTAGAACGAATCAAAACCTCTGAAATGATCGATTCTTAAAACATCATAGACATTGCACAAATGATTAATCCTGTCGGTCCACCACTCGAACCCCGTCTTCTCGTGGTACTCCCAGTCATACAAAGGATTGCCCCAGCGCTGGCCGAGTTCGGAGAATCCGTCCGGCGGGCAGCCCGCAACTTCGGTCTGCTCCAGTTTCTCATCAAGTAAAAACAATTCCGGATGCGCCCAGCACTCGACTGAATCGTAAGCGCAGTAAATCGGAACGTCACCGATGATTGAAATCCCCTTGGAAGAGGCATATTCATGCATCTTCTCCCACTGCTGCCAAAACAGGAACTGGATTACTTTAAGTCTGTTTATTTCCTTGGAATGCGATGCCGAGAAATCAGATAAAGCCTTGGAATCTCTTCTCTTCAGATCCTCGGGCCACATGTTCCACGGCTTTGCTCCTTCACTTGCTTTAATCGATGCAAACAAAGCGTAGTCATCAAGCCAGAATTTATTTTCTTCGCAAAACTTGTAAAAATCCTCATCGGGGCTTTCCAAAAACTTATCCGAGGCCTTGTTTAACACAGCAAAACGTTTCTCATAAAGCTTGCCGTAATCGACCGTCTCTCTGTCAGGTCCCCAGTCCTCATCAGCGTAATCCGTCTTATCGATAAGCCCCGCTTCGGCAAGAACATCCAAATCAATAAAATAAGGATTTCCGGCATAGGTGGATGTGGTCTGATAAGGCGAATCTCCGTAGCCCGTGGGACCTACCGGAAGAATCTGCCAATAGCTTTGGCCCGCCGCCTCCAGGAAGTCAATAAACCCGAATGCCTCCTTACCCATCGTTCCTATTCCGTAATCGGAAGGCAACGATGTGATGTGCATCAAAACTCCGCTTTTTCTCATATGTTTAAAGGTACTTCTTTCTGTTATATCTTGCGAACACTCTCGCCCGGGACCAGATGGAACGGTTCTATCTCGTGAATTGCCCCGCTCCTGCCGCTCATGCAGTCAATCAGAATCTCAACGCTTCTGCTTGCGATTCTTTCCTTGTGCTGTCTTACCGTGGTAAGCCGCGGCACCATATAATTTGCGATATCAAGTCCGTCGAATCCCATAACGGAGATATCGTCCGGGACTTTAAGTCCCGCATCAAATATCGCTCTTACCGCACCTATCGCCATCGCATCCGACATCGCGAATACGGCGGTCAGCCCCGGATTTTTTCGAAGCATGTGCTGCATCGCAGTGTACCCGGAAGAAGGTGTGTAATAAGCCTCTTCGTAAGGCATGTCCTCTATCCTGAGACCGAAGCTGTCAAGAGCCTCCTTAACGCCTCGCATACGGTTTCTCGCAGGCTCGGAATCTGTCATCTTACCCGCGAGAATCCCTATGTCTTTGTGCCCGAAGGCAATCAGCTGTCTTACAGCGTACGAGGCCGCCTCGGCATCATCGGTACTCACGCTCGACAAGAGCTCGAATCCCAGATCCTCGGCGTTGTTTGTAACGAGTACGCAGGGGACCTGAATCTCGGAAAACCTTTCCTTGAAGTAAAGGCTGTAGCTTCCGAGAAACAGGATGCCGCCCACTTTGTTTTCGGCGCATACCTTCGCCGCATAATCAACCTCGTTGTCGTCTTCATCGAAGTAGAAGACGTTGGAGACGTAACCTTTCTGCTTGAGCGTGCCCTGCAGGTCCTCAACAATACTCGCGAAAAGCATGTTGTGCGTTCCCTTTACAAGAATCGCCACCTCATTGCCGCCCGAAGACTTAAGGTTCTGAGCATTTGTGTTAAGTTTGAAGTGATACTTCTCAACCACTTCCATTATCTTTTTTCTTGCCTCGGGAGAGGTCCCGGGACGGTTGTTAAGACATCTGGATACCGTTCCTATCGAATATCCCGATTCTCTTGCGATGTCCTTAATAGTCAAGTGCTGCGGGTCTCCTTGGAATTACTTTAGAAACAATTATACACTAAATATGTAAAACGTTTACAATCTTACTTACCGGAGCCCTCGGCAACACCCTTGATAATGTACTTCTGGCCGAGCAGGTAAACGATGATAATCGGGATGACGGTCATCATGATACTTGCCATCATCGGGCCCATCTCAACCTTACCGTAGCTGCCTCTGAAGTACTGAATAAGCATCGGGATTGTCTTATATTCCTTGATATCAAGAACGAGTGTCGGCAGGAGATAATCGTTCCAAACCCACATCGCCTCGAGGATTGCAACCGATATCAAAGTAGGCTTTAACATCGGGAGAACCACAAGGAAGAAAGTCTGTATGGGATTACAACCGTCAATAGCCGCAGCCTCTTCAATCTCGTAAGGAATCGACTTTACGAAGCCCGCGAACATAAATACCGCAAGGCCCGCACCGAATCCCAAGTAGATGATGAAGATGTTCCAGGGCTTGTTAAGACCGAGCTTGTCAGCCGTCTGAGACAGCGTGAACATTACCATCTGGAACGGAACTACCATCGAGAACGTGAACAGGTAGTAAAGTATTTTCGTGAAGAGGTTCTTAACGCGTGTGATGTACCATGCGCACATCGAGCAGCAGATAAGAATCACCGCCACGGAAGTAACCGTTATAAGAAGGCTGTAACAGAAGCTCCGGAAGAAGCCCTGGGACGTAAGCGCCGTAATATAGTTCGTGATGCCGTTAAACGTTTCCGCCGTCGGCAGCTGGAATACCGTGTTTGTGCTGATTGCTCTCTCAGTTTTAAGCGAATTGATGAGAATCATGAAGATCGGGTAGACGAAAGCCACCGCAAGCACGGAGAGTACAACAGTCCAGACAGTGTTTATTTTCTTTGCATGTGTTTTCATTACTGCTCTACCTCCTTAGACTTCGTCAGCTTAAGCTGAATGAGCGAGATTGCGATAACAAGCACGCAGAAAATGAGCGCCTTTGCCTGTCCGTAACCCTTCCACTGCAGACCGGATCTGGCGTAGAAAGTATTGTAAATATTGAGGGCAAGAAGCTCCGTCGAGTGATTCGGCTCGCCGCCTGTCAAAGCCAGGTTCTGATCGAAAAGCTTGAACGCGTTTGTCAGCGTCAGGAAGAAGCAGATTGTAATCGACGGCATAATCATCGGAAGCTTAATCTTAAAGAACATTGTCCAGTCATCAGCTCCGTCAATTCTTGCAGCTTCGAGGATATTGTCGGGAACGTTCTGCAGACCCGCGATGTAAATAATCATCATGTAGCCCATCTGCTGCCAGCAGGCAAGAACGATAAGTCCCCAATAACCAGCTGTCGTGTTAAGAGCAAGAAGCGGCTGTCCTACAATCGAAAGAATGCAGTTAATCAGAATCTGCCAGATGTAGCCCAGAACAATACCGCCGATAAGGTTCGGCATGAAGAATATTGTTCTGAATACATTGGTTCCCTTAAGACCTCTCGTCAGAAGCACCGCAAGTCCGAGACCGCCGATGTTTATGAGAAGAACCGCTACCACAGCAAACAAAGCCGTGAACCAGAATGCATGGCTGAACAAGTCGTCGCCGAATGCATATACGTAATTATCAAAGCCTATGAAGTGTGCATCTTTTACTGTCATAAATTCGCAGAAGGACAGATACACACCCTCGATAAACGGAACGATGAATCCGATTATGAAAGCCAGAAGTGTCGGCACGAAGAAAATCGGCCCGAATTTTTTCATTGAGTTATTCATGTGTTTTTACCTTAAAGAAAGGGGACGGGCAGGCTTTTATCCTACCCGTCCCCGCAAACCATTAAAACCTTACAAGGAAGGGATCGTAATTAGCCGTTGGCAAGCTGATACTCTGTAGCCCAGCCGTCAACAAATGCGCTTACAACACCTGCCCAGTTGTCGTCTGTCTGATCTGCAGCGTACATTGTGAGAGCTGTGCCCAGACCGTTCTTCCACTCTTCGGAAGGCATTGTTGTGAAGTTCCAAGATACGGGTGTCTTTCCTGCTGCTGTGTAAGCTGCATCCTGAGCAACGAAAACGTTGGAGGACTCAACCGCAGTCTTGAAAGGAATTGTGAAGCCCATCTCGTTAGCCATGGCGTTAACACCTGTCTCGGAAGATGTGCACCAGTTGATGAAGTCGAGAGTTGCCTGAATGTCAGCCTCGCTTGCATTCTTGTTTACGCACCAGTAGTTCTCAGTACCTGTGCAAAGACCCTGGTTAGCCTCGTCGCCAACACCGATGTAAATCGGGATCATAACGAGATCGTCATCTGTGAATCCGCTGTCGTCCGTAACGAGGTTTGTGTACTCCCAAGAACCGTTCTGGAAGAATACAGCCTCACCTGCGAGGAACTCGTTTCTGGAGTCGTCGCCTGTCTTGGAAGCAAGATCAGCGGGATCGCATGTGGAATTGTTGATGTAAAGATCCCAGATGTTTCTGTAGTTATCAAGATATGTGCCCTTGATTGCATCTGTGGATGTGATTCCGTCTGCCTGATACTCAAAGTAGATAGGAAGGTTTGCAAGGTGTGTCTTGAATCTCCAGTCGGAAGAACCGTCCATACCTGCGGATGTGAAAGCTGCGAATCCGAGCTCATCGGATCTTGCCGTGATATCCTCGGCAACTGCCTTCAAATCATCGAAAGAATCGATATCGTCAACAGAATAACCTGCCTGCTCAAGCAAAGTCTTATTTGTGATAATTCCGTAAGACTCGATAACGTAGCCGATACCCAGAACCTGATCTCCGTCCTTAAGAGCGAAAGAATCAGATGTGAGGTTAGCATAAATATCGGAACCGGAAAGGTCGTAGCAATAGCTGCTCCAGTTTGCAAGACCTACAGGTCCGTTAACCTGGAAAAGTGTGGGAGCATCGCTCTTACCCATCTCGGACTGCAGCGTTGTCTCATACTCGCCGGATGCTGCTGTAACTACTGTTACCTCTACACCGGTCTCCTCTGTGTAAGCAGCTGCAAGTGCCTGCCACTGCTCGTCAGCCTCGGGCTTGAAGTTGAGGTAATAAACCTTACCTGCCTCACCGGAATCACCGGACTCGGAATCATCGCTGCTGCATGCGGCAAACATCGAAAGGGACATTGCTGCTGCTGTTGCAACTGCCAGCCATTTTCTCTTCATAGAAAAACTCCTCCTCATTTACATCACTTTTTGTGTGTTGTTTTGGTGTGTTTGTTTGGAAACGTTTACGAATATTTCCAATGTTTACAGCGAAGATTATATGGTTCGGTTCTGATTCTTTCAATAGGAATTTGGGTGTTTTGCAGTATTTTTGTTAATTTACGACAATTAAAAGGTTGCACATTTGTGCAACCTTCACAATAAAATTTACAGTGTTTTTATGTAAACGTTTTCAATTATCGTGGTGATGGCAGCCTTCGTGCACAGCGCTTGTATCATAGGCGAGATTTCCCGCCACCAAATCGGATACGGCATTATCCGCCAGACCCTGAACGCCCGGATAAGCCTTGATTCCGTAGCCTTCAAGACGAGCAATCATCGGAGAACCCACGCCTCCGCATATAACCGCCTCAACCTTTCTCTCAGCCAGAAAATCCGCAAGCGCTCCGTGTCCCTCACCGTTTGTGGAAACAACCTCGCTGTTTACGAGCTTTCCGTCTTCAATATCATAAATCTTGAAGTACTCCGTTCTTCCGAAGTGCTGCCAAACTTCTCCGTTATCATAAGTTACTGCGATTCTCATAGGTATCAACCTCCTTGCTCTGAAATTATAGCACTGTTATAAAATAATGCTACGACAGTACTCGTTGGCGACTTTTTGAACATCTAGCCTTCTCCTCCGGAAAAGTACATATGAATGTCTATCCAACTCGATTTGGATGTACTGCCGGATAGAATAACTGCGATTTGTACATCCAACTGTCTATCCAATCCGGTTTAGATAGACAATTATCTTCATAAAGCTGTTATAATTCCCGCTATTGCCGCCATGCCAAGGCCGAACAGCATTCCGCGGGCACTGGCTTTAACATGGAACATATAATCGTGATAAGCGTCCGTCAGATCTTCGGTACCCGGGATAATCAAAGACTTGTCGTGGCAAAACCAAACGATATCAATCAGGACATCAAACCAGTCGACAACCAGCCAGATTCCGTAAGACAAAAGAAAACCTTCCAAAAACCCTTCGGCACCGTTAAAGTACTTGACCACGAATCCAAGAAGCACACCCGCGAGCACTACAACTATACTTTTCTTCGCATAGACTTTAGGCCCGCGAACATTCTTATTACTCGGAATAAGCCCCAGCTCAAAGCATCTGTCAATTATCGGCTGCGGGTAATTAAACACCCACGACACGGGATTTGTGTTCTTGGCAATCGTAACAACAACCACCGTAAACAGCACTACAAAAATCAAACATTCAATAATAAAAACTTTCAAATAAAATCCTCGTTGCATCAATATCGGTTAGCTCAAACTAACTCAGTTATAACATAACAAAGATTTCAATTAAAGAATGCTGTTTAATACGTTCCCGCCGGAATCACTATCGTCTCGTAGTACGGCGTGCTCGCAATAAGAGCGTCACATTCTGCTCCTTCGACCGGCACCAGATAAATACTCTCTTTCAACGCCAGTTCACTGACCGCCTCGGTCGGATACCCCGCGACCACAAACACCGCATCCAAAGATCCGTCATATAAACTCTCAGCCTCGTCCTTAAATCCCTGATACGAAAGCTCGATATCATCCCCACCGATACCGTAAGCTTCCAAAACATCAAGGGCGTTATAGTACACGCCGGAGCCCTCTTCACCGATTGAAACTTTCTTGCCGCGCAGGTCCGCGACAGAAGCAATATCGGGATCGGTCGTTACAATCTGCAACGCCTCGACATAAAGTGCCGCTGCCTCGCTAAAGCCTGTCATGGGGCTGCCCTCGAAGACCTTTTCGCCGTTGACGGCATAGTGCAAAATATCGGCCTGCACGAACCCGATGTCCGCAGTGCCGTCGGCGATAGCCTCGAGATTTGCCTTAGAGCCACTCGTGGAGATGACGTTCACCACAATTCCGGTCGCGCCCTGTAAAGCCTGTGACAGCGCGATTCCGATGTTATAGTACATACCCGAGATATCCCCGGTCGCTATCGTTATTTCGGGAACGTACTCTTCTTCCGTGTTGGTTTCTGAAGAGGTCTCGGCAACACTGCAGCCGTTTTCCTCGTAGTAGGAGGCAGCTCCCGGATGGTACGGCACACCTTCAACCGAAGACGCATTTTCGATATTCATCGTGTCGGAGTAAATTCCAAAAATTGAAGTGTCCCCGAAGATTACCGAGACGATATCGTACACAACTTTTTCCGGAAGGGTATCCGAGACCACAAGATTCGCGCGTACTGCCAGAGTCGATACATCACGCGCAGCCAAATTCAAGTCAGCGTCTTTGGAAGCCGCGCAGCCTGAATTCATCAATAAAACGGACGCCGCAAGAAGGCCCGTAAAAAATTTCTTAAAGCTCATCTCGTACCCCCTGCAAGTTTCATCAACCTGAGCCTTTCCACCTATTATAACAGCTATCATTCGATAAGGCTCGCAAGCACCTCTCGAAAATCTTCCTCCACCCATATCACGGGCACCGGGTACGAAGGATTTGCCTCCGCCATAGCACGCTGTGCTATAAATTCGAAGTCTTCCTGTTTCAACTCTTTCATCTTCTTAGGAATCCCGAAGTATTCGTTAAGTTTGTAAAGAGCCCGGATAAAGGCCCCGGCGTTTTCTTTATCCGTCCGGTAACTTGCGACTCCCGCGGCCTTCGCGAGGTTTGCGAGCTTACCTTCAATGCACGAACCGTAATGAGTCAGAACCGCAGGCATCAAAATCGCATTGATATAACCGTGCGGCAGCCCGTAAAGGCCACCTATCGCGTGACTCATCGCATGAACATACCCCACGAAATTATGCTCAATCGCGCACCCTCCCAGGTACGACGCATACAGCATATTCGCACGAGCCTCAAGATTGCTCCCGTCATCGTACGCAGTCCTTATATTCCCGAAAATCATCCCCACAGCTTTCATCGCTTCCCTTCGAGTCTTGGGCAGAGCAAACCTGTTTGTGTATGCCTCAACCGCGTGCGACAGTGCATCAAGTCCCGTGTGAGCAGTGATTGTGGATGGCATGGTGACCGAATAAATCGGGTCAAAAACCGCGACGTCCGGAATCATGTGTGTATCGTTAATCGGGTGCTTGTAATGCTTTCCGTCCTCGATACTCGTAATTACCGCACTTGCCGTTGCCTCCGAGCCCGTGCCCGCTGTGGTCGGAACCGCAATGAAGAACGGGATTTTTTTATTCACCTTCATCGTGCCCGAGATATCCTTTATGGTCTTGCCCGGATTTACAGCCAATGCTCCCGCCGCTTTCGTACAGTCAATTACCGAACCGCCACCTATCGCGATAATAGCCTCGCAGTTGTTGTCTTTATAAAAGTTCGCACAATTAATCACGTTCTCATCTGTAGGATCAGGTGTGATATCTGTAAATGTTGCAACTTCTATGTTGTATTCATTAAGTTCTTTGAGGAGATCGTCGAGCATTCCCCTTTTGATAGTTCCTTTGGTTGTTGTAAGGAGAATTTTTTTGATACCGATTTCTTCTAAGTACGGTGGAATGTCTTTGACACACCCTTCCCCGGTAAATCTGTTCTGTTTATCGGGAATAAGTCCCATTCCCCAACTGAAAACCGCCTGTCTGATTCTAATTCCCGCGTTCATGTGTGCAATCCTCCGGTGGGTTTTCTTTATTATACTAAATTGTTTTGTATCTAATCTGTTCAAACTTCATTTTCTACTTCGCGATTTGCAAAATTACGAAGTGATTTACGAAGTGTTAAAAAACACTTCGTAATTCACTTCATTTTTTCTGATTTTACGAAGTAAATTACGAAGTCGCAGAATTTCAGTCTTGTCGATTCTTGTAGTCATTTGCCGGGAATTGTCAACAAACAAAAAACAACCGGGATTTTCCCGGTTGCCTTCGTTATCAATTCATCAATCCCAATTATGAATTTCCTAGTCCACCAAATTCCTGCACAGTGACAGAGCCTTCCACCTCTTACCAATATAAAACGGCATAATAATGTACGACTGCGTGCAACCGTCGAGCTTGGAATTCACCGAATGGAAATTCTCGGTAAGATAGCGAAGTCCCGATTTCTTAATTCTCGAAGGCACCGTCGTCATGTCGTAGTACTCCATGAACTTTTCGCGCTCGTCCTCACGGATGTACCGCTCGGCATACATACGGACTGCCTTCTTCGCGTCGGTCTCCTCGTCGGTGATGCGTCCCTGCTTCGCGTCGAGATAAATGTTCTCGACCGACCCGTCCTCATCGTACAAATCCACCCGGAAATACAAAGAAAGCAAGTAAGGGATTACACTTTGCGTATCGTTACGACGCTTAATCTCCGTGGACTCATTCAGATTATTCGTCACGGCAATAAACGCCGAACGGTCATCCTTGCGGCCCAAGAACCTCAGACTTATGCTGATGATATTCCCATTAACCACAGCATCCGCGAACTCAATATTTCCGGTGGTTTCCGCCTTCGCGGCAAGCTTTAGAATTGTGAGGTTTCCCGCATAATCGGGATTATCGTTCAACTTGTTGGCCTCTTCGATTGAGCCCACACCCAACTCCTTGAGCAGCTCCCCAAACGCTTCATTCACATATATGAAATTAATCAAAGCACCTCTGTTATTGACGTGCCCGTCCACAAGGCCGCTGCCGCCGACAATTTCAATAACGGTTATCGGCATGTAGTTGTAGATATGCATCTTCTTTTCGAGAAGAGGTGTCGTTCCGAGAATATTTACCGCTCCGATGGTTTTATAGTAGTCACGTGAAGCGAAAGTCTCGGCGTGAAGCTCGTCGCTGTCTTCGAGCATAGTGGGAGCGGGTTTTCCGAAGTAGTACCCCTGCACTATCTCGCAGCCTGTGTCGAGCAGAAACTGATACTGCTCCTCGGTCTCCGCGCCCTCCGAGAGCGTCGTAATGCCGAGCTCTTTGATCATACTTATCATGCTCGCCATGATGACCTGCGAGCGCTCGTCCTCGACCACTCGTTTTATGAAGTTCATATCAAGCTTAATCACCTCAAAGACGTCCTGTCTCAGATTATTAAGCGTGCTGTACCCCGACCCGAAGTCGTCCATGTGTATCTCGTACCCGGTTTCGCGGAATTTCTGAACGCCCGTAATCATCGCCTCCGAAGCCTGCGCTATCGCACCCTCGGTAATCTCGATGTGAAGAAGATCCACGGGAACCTCATTGTCGCGTCTTATGCGGTCGACCTCTTCAAAAATATCGCACAAATAAAAGTCGAGCCTCGAGAGATTTACCGACACCGGAACCAAAGTCCGGCCGTTCTTGATCATATCGCCCAAAGTCTCGCAGACCTGCTCGATGATGCACAAATCAGCCTCGTGAATCTTGCGGCCGTCCTCGAGAAGCGGAATAAACAATCCCGGTGACAGCAGGCCTCTCTCGGGATCGTCCCACCTGGCCAGTGCCTCGTAGCCGCAAATCTCACGTGATATGGTTCTGACCTGCGGCTGATAATACGGCTTTATATAGCGGTTCTTAATCGCATCCGCGAAATTATTAATAACGTAACGCTGCTTTTGGATGGTGTTCTCGATTCCGCTTGTATAAAAGCAATAATCGTGACCCTCTTTCTTTGAGATAAATTCACACGCGAGCCGGGCATTATCAAGCTTCTCGCTGAGCTTTAAATTATCTTCCGGATTATCAATATAAATTCCCACGATAAGTTTCAGGCGAAGTCCGCGCTCAAATCTGCGCACACGCTCCCCGAGGTCAGAAATTCTGCTTATTATCTCGTTTTTATCGGTGAGCCTGCAGACCATTACAAAATTATCGCCGTTCGACCTCGTCGCGAGACCGTCCGGAAATACTTTTTTAATCTCAATAGCGATTTCCCTCAGGAGCTGCTCCGTCTCGTAAAAGCCGTAATTCTGACTTACCACAGAGAACTCGGACAGATGCATGCTGAAAAACGACCGCGAAGCCGACCCCGCGGAAGGCAGTTCCGCAACCACCTTATCAAGGAAGGCCGTCACATTGTAAAGACCCGTAATCCGGTCGTGCTGGGAAGATTCGTTCAAATTCTCGGTCAATGAATTCTTCTCGAAAAGCGCCATAGCTCCGTCCTCCTTCACTGATGATGTAATTTTACACGGGGCCTATGTGTTAATGCAAATATCTTTCAGTAATATCCGTGAAAAAGTCCTTATTCCACAGGGAAAGATTGCTCCTGTCTTCTCTCAGTAAGAATTTAGATACATCTCTTATAGCATCATCATAATCGACAATTTCAAAACGTTTAATGAGTAAAGATTTCAACTTTGTTAACGTCAATTCTTCCTGCAAATTCCAGTTCCCCGATTGTTCCATACGTTTTTGGAGGTGATAAAGGTTAACTCCCACTCCTCTCTGCAGATACCATACGTAATCATAAAAATCACGCCCCTTTACACGATGCTTGTAGTCACGACACAACACAGCATGAATTTTTCCCGCAAACAAGGATTCCATGTCGTACAATCTGACACGATAAGGGGTTGGAGACAGGGCATTGATTATTTGAAAAGCGGCTCCACCCGGTGGGTTTGTATCCACCTCAAATTTAATTTTCAAGACAGCATCAGGGTGTATTCTATTTAAGATTTCATCATTTGTAGAAATTTCCAAAATATTCTGAAGCGTATTACCTTTGATAAAAGCAGACTGAATTGCACTTTCTTTTGTCTTTCTTTTCTGTTTAACAGTCATGCTGAAGTCATAAGCCTCCAGTTCTTTTTCTACTGAAGACAAATATTCTGAGAGGTCGAATTCAGAATCCGGTTTATCCAACGAAAAATCAAGATCTTCACTGAATCTCGGAAGACCATAAAATATTCTTAAAGCCGTTCCACCATAAAAAGCGCCGTGCGAAAAAAAATCACTTCTGGACAATCCCAACAAGGCAACTTCCTGAACGATCTCAACTAAAGCATTTTCATAGTCTTCGGCAGTTTTACAATCGTATTTTTGAAGCATGGATTCAATTGTGCTGTTCATTATACTTCACCCCTTTCTTCTATCAATCCGATAAGTTGCTCCAGATTTGTTCTGTGGTATAAAGACGCAAGTCTTATGAGCTTATGAGCATCCAGCTCATCAAATACATCTTCATCTATTCGCATTCCGTCAAATAAGTATTCTCTGAAGTTTTTCTTTCCTCTTATAGGCGATAAAATTGCGAGTTCGTCGCAAAGCGCCTTCTCCCTTTCTGCAATTAAATACGGATACGGCTTGCCGTCTACCCATACATATCCCTTAGGATACGCGGCCGCCGGCACATCTTGATAAGTGTATGTACCGAACGCATTATCAAATTGAAGTTTTCTGTTTTTTTGAAATGTGGCTGATGTATAAACAGTCACTCTTTCAGGAATCATTCCATAAAATGAAAGTGCATATTCAAATGACAGATACGACGGTCCGTAAAGACTTGCTGCCAGCATGTACCCCGGAACGCTTCGATCCGTCTCATAGAGACCTCGCTTCAAAGGAATAAGTTCACCACTACGGACCAGCGACTGTATTTTATGGTGCGGACTCGCGTAGTCAGCATATTCGTTCACAAGTTGTTCTGTAGATACAATCATGTTAATTTTCTCCTGATAATGCAATTTTATTTCATTATCTCGCGAAAATCAACATTAGTTGAGGCTTGTTTATCATTGACATGCACAGTGACAGTTCGGTACCGAAATGTCATTCTCCGTGTCTCTGGAGACCTTCAGAGACTGATACTATGACAGTTCGGTACCGAAGTGTCGTAGTTTGTGTCAATGAGAGTTTTAAATCACGACTCAGGTCAATCAAAAACAGGATGTTATTACACATCCTGCTTAAAAACGGTATTCGTTCGAGAATAACCATTATCGTGCTAAATCATCTATCGAAGACACGGCATTTGCAACACTGGCATCATGCATACTGACTTCATAATTGTTATCATTTGCTCTTCCATAATTTGATCTTCCCTTATTTGCTTTTTCATTAACAGGAAAGCCTAAATAAAAAATTTATTACAACAGCCAAAAAAATTAGCAAAGCAATACTAATAATATAAATTAACATATTTTTTTTGCCTTCGTTTTCTTCGTCAATTTTCCTATTTTTTTTGCTTTCGTTTTCTTCGTCAATTTGTATTTGAAGCGCTTTGATTGACGAATTAAGCATAGTCCCCTGCCTTATTGCTTCTTCATCGTCGGCCTTTATCCTGCTTTCAAGAGCAATCAACGCATCCTGTTTTTCTTTTATCTGCGCTTCTATCTCGTAAATATTCACAGTTCATTCTTCTCCCTTTTTGCGATTTCTATTGATCTGAGCAAATCGTCTTTTTTCGAAGATTGTGAATAACTCGAGGCCGACTTATTTGGCGTAGAAACAGAAGAAGCAGGCTCTACTTTAGCAGACTCGACTTTAATTGATTTAATTCCATCTCTTATTGCTTTCAAATCGTCGCTTATATCACACAGAATTACGGCGAAGAGTATACTAAACCAACACGCCAGCAGCGATAATAAGCATGCAGCCAGTCCAACGAGAAAACTCCCATACATGTCCGTAAAAACAAAAAGCAAAATAATACATGCAACTATATCGAGACCCAAAAGAATCTGACAAAATGACCTCAATTTCTCTGATGCATTGCTGAGCATAATGTAACCCCGTTTATTAAGATTCATTCGAATTGCACCGCAATTCGAAGTTTGCTAAATGTAGTTTAGCAACGCCTCTTAATCACATTCCGCAACCTTAATAACTCCCCCGACAAGTCCCAAAAAGAACCCGAAGTAACCGGAAAACATGAACGCCGTAACCCAATAATCAACATCCAAACCACAAAGACACTTCAGCACCAGGCAAATCAGACTTCCGACCGTAAACCCAAGCAAAGTCCACATCACCGTAAATCCCAAAACCATACGCTTCTTCATAACCCGCACCTCCAAAACTTGAACACAAAACTTTTCGATACAAGTATGTACGGGGAACGTTAAATCAAACGTCCCCTCCGGGTTAAATCAACGTAAAATTATTCACGGAAATTCGATGGTAATCTTAGTGCCGCGGCCGGGCGTGGAATCAACGGAAATCCGGGCATTGTGAAGCGCTGCCGCGTGCTTGACTATCGAGAGGCCGAGACCCGTGCCTCCCGTCTGCCTCGAGTGACTTTTATCAACACGATAAAATCTCTCGAAAATTCTATCCTGGTGCTCGCGGGCAATTCCTATTCCGGTGTCGCTCACCTCAATCACGGGTCTTCCGCCGACCGAAGAAAGTTTAATCATGGCACTGCCGCCGTCGCGGTTGTACTTTATCGCGTTGTCGCACAAGTTATAAACCATCTCGAACAGAGCCTGGCGCACGCCGTGAACAGAGACCGGCACACCGGTAAATTCAAGTGTCACATCCCTCTCGTCCGCGACCGGCTGAAGGCTCCTTACAACCTCCGCACAAAGGCCGTTCAAATCCACATCCTCCCTCAAAATATCGTCGCCCGCTTCCTCGAGCTTTGACAGCTGGATAATGTCATCAACCAGGGTTTTAAGTCTTACCGCCTCCGCATGAATTCTCGAGGCGAACTCGCTTATATCCTCGGGCTTCGCGAGCCCGTTTTCGATCAGTTCCGCGTAGCCTGATATCGACATCAAAGGCGTCTTCAGCTCGTGCGAGACGTTGGCCGTGAATTCCTTGCGAAGCGCCTCCGCCTGCGCGCGATCGGTTATATCGAGCGCCATCAGCACCGCGCCCGACACCTCGCGTGTCTCAGGATTAATCACGGGCGCCGCATGCAGCTGGTACGTGCGCTCATTTTTAACAAGCGTCTTCTCGAAGTAACTTCCCGCGAGCGCGCTCGAAAAGGCTTCCCCCATCACCTTTTCGCGATTCACCGTAATGATATCCTTCCCCACACACTCCTTCGGCGTCACGTCAAACAGTTTCTGCGCCGCACGGTTAATCGAGAGCACGGAATGTGCGTCGGTGACAATCAAAGCGTCCTGCATGTTTTCGGTGATTGCGAGGTACTGCTCCTGCTCTTTTTGAAGCTGCTCGAGCTGAGATCTTATCTGCCGGTTCTGCTCGTCAATCCTGTGAAGGAGTGGATCCAACTCTTCGTAACCGTTCTCTCCGCCTTCGAGGGGATGCTCGAGGTCAAGCTTGTTAATCGGTGCAATTATTCTGTTCGTAACCGAACGTGCGAGGAAAATCTCAATCACAAACAAAAGAAGTATCAGCCCCACAGCAACCGCAAGTCTTGAAAGCACCTCGCTCATGACCGTATCCATCGTTCGCGAGATTCGAATCACGCTGCCGTCATCAAGCCTTAAAGCGTAATAGTAAGTCTGCTGTCCGAACGTCGCGGACAAACGGGTCGCCTCCCCGCTTCCGCTCAGTATCGCCTCCTGAACCTCAGGGCGCTCGAGGTGATTTTCCATAGAAGTGCTGTCTTCGTCCGACTCGAACAAGACCGTGCCGTCCGCGCCGATGAGCGTTACTCTTCCTTCAATCGTCCCCGCGGTAAATTCGTTCAATGCATCGGACCCGTACTCTTTTATAACCTCCCCAAGGAGGTTCGCGTCCTCAACGGCCCAGCTCTTCATGTTCGCGTACGCATCCTGATAGGAAATGTACTCCATCGCGGCAAACGTCAGTACTATTGCAAGAACAATCAAAACCGCGAAACTTCTGAAAATTCTCTTCCTCATCCCTGCGCCCTTATCCTGTCTTATCCGATCTTGTAGCCTACGCCGCGCACAGTCTCTATATAATCCCCGCACGGCCCGAGCTTTAATCTCAGCGTCCTCACATGCACATCCACGGTCCTCGTCTCGCCGTTAAAATCATATCCCCACACATACTCAAGAAGCTTGTCGCGCGTCATGACAATTCCCTGATTTTTAAGAAGATATGTAAGGAGCTTAAACTCCTTCAACGTAAGCTCCACAGGCTCTCCGCACACCGTCACCAGGTGCCGCCCGGGGTTCACCGACAAATTTTTATATGTGAGATCATCGTCCGTATGCTCTTCTTTCCTGCCGCTTCTTCTTAATACCGCGTTTACTCTCGCGATGAATTCCATCATTCCGAACGGCTTCGAGATATAGTCGTCCGCCCCGAGATTCAGGCCCGTAACCTTATCGTACTCGGCATCTTTCGCGGTCAGCATAATAACCGGAATGTCCCGGAGCGCCGGGTTCGCCTTGAGCTTCTTCAGAATCGACAACCCGTCCTCGCCCGGCAGCATGATATCGAGCAGAAACAAATCCGCCCCGCTTAAATCCCCCTGCCCGAAAAGCTCATCGGCGCACTCCACGCCCTTAGCGTCAAATCCGGAGGAATTTAATGTGTAAACTATGAGTTCTCTTATATTTCTCTCGTCTTCAACACAGTAAATCATCAAGGCGATTATAGCATGTGAAATCCTTTAAACAGTGGATTTTACGTAGATTTTACATTCATTTGATTTCGATTTGATTTCCAAGTGCTATTCAAATTTCGGGAGGTTTATAAACTTTATGGATTTACTGGGATTTTTATCGCTTATCGGCGGACTCGCACTATTCCTTTACGGCATGGAGGTCATGGGTAAAGGTCTTACGAATCTCTCCGGCGGCCGTATGGAAGCGCTTCTTTCAAAACTTACATCCGGAAGACTTTCCGCGGTGTTCCTGGGGCTTGCGGTAACGGCCGTAATTCAGTCCTCATCCGCCACCACCGTAATGGTAGTAGGCTTCGTAAACTCGGGGATAATGGGACTTACCCAGGCAGCGGGCGTCATAATGGGCGCGAATATAGGAACAACTGTTACCGCGTGGCTCATATCCCTTGCGGGAATCGAAAGCGACGGACTATTCCTTCAGCTTTTAAAACCGTCGACGTTCTCGCCGGTGCTCGCCGCAGCGGGAGTCGTGATGATACTCTTTTCGAAGAGCAAAAAGAAAAACGATATAGGAACCATCCTCATCGGCTTCGCGGTTCTGATGTACGGCATGGAGACCATGAGCGGCAGTGTCGAACCCTTAGCCGACGACCCGACGTTCACGCACCTCATGACAGCATTTACAAACCCGATTCTGGGTGTCATCGCAGGTGCCGTTCTAACGGGAATCATCCAAAGTTCATCGGCTTCGGTCGGAATTCTGCAGGCGCTTTGCCTGACCGGCACGGTTCCTTATTCGGTTGCGATTCCCGTTATCATGGGTCAGAACATCGGAACCTGCGTCACGGCTTTGATCTCGGCAATCGGTGCGAGCAAAAACGCCAAGCGCGCGGCGATGATTCATCTTTACTTCAACCTAATAGGTGTAATCATCATATCGGCGGTGTTCTATGTATTAAATTCCGTGTTCTCGTTCGATTTTCTAAATGAGATGGCAACCGCATCGGGCATCGCCGTCTTTCACAGTCTGTTTAATGTGACGGTCACGGTCATGCTATTCCCGTTCTTAAATCAGCTTGTAAGGCTTGCCGCATGGACCGTCAAAGACTCCAAGGAAGATACCCCCGCTGTCACAGATTCCGATCTTGCTCTCCTTGACGAACGTTTCCTGAACCAACCTGCGGTAGCGGTCGAGCAAGGCCACGAAGTTCTTCTTAAGATGGCTCGAAAATCGATGGATGCAATACACATCTCGCTCGAGCTGTTTGAAAACTACAATCCCGGGACTTCCTCCGAAGTCGAAAAACTCGAGAACGATACCGACCACTACGAAGACGTTCTCGGCACATATCTGGTACGGGCTTCGGAGCGTGAACTGTCGGCCAAAGACAGCGAGAGAATTTCCGTGTATCTGCAAAACATCGGCGACCTCGAGCGAATCGCGGACCATGCGATAAATCTCGTGCATTCTTTTGCAGAGATGAATCAAAAGAAGCTGTCGTTCTCGGATCAGGCCAGGTCGGAAATCGGTGTAATAATTAATGCGGTAAACGAAGTAACCACTCTGACGCTCAATGCTATGACAGACAATAACTTGGATGAATTGTCAGATATCGAGCCCCTCGAGCAGGTAATAGACTACCTGACAAGAACCATCCGTGAGCACCATATCGTAAGGCTTCGCGAAGGAAAGTGCACAATGGAGCTCGGATATATTTTGGCTGACATCACGACCAATCTCGAGCGCGTCTCCGACCACTGCTCGAACCTTGCATCCAGCATGATTATGGCCGACAACGGAGGCTACGACACTCACGAATATCTGACCCGCTATAAGCAGACTTCCAACGAAGAATTCACTCAGCGTTATAAGAAAATGTCAGACAAGTACAGCCTGGAAAACTCGTTAACGAATCTTAAGTCTTAAGATTTATTAGCGCTTACTATATCCCAGCCCCGGAGCATGCCGCCGTCGCGTGTAAATTCGGTGACAGCGACCTCAGCTTCCTGGTTTAAAGCTCTTAAATCTCTGTCGATTTCAGCTCTGGCCTTATTTCCTGCTTCTTTCTCGCTCTTCGCCTTCTTAAATGCCTTAACGGCACCAAATACAAATGCTGCGATTAACACAAGGCCAAATATATTCGTTGACACCTCTGTGCTTGTCAAAAGCGATGCTGAAAAGAAAGCACCAACTATACTCAAAACACCCAAAGCGTTGAAACCGTTGTGATCATCCTTCACGTTCTTCCTTCTCTCGTCAATCATCTTGTATGCGCTGATTCTCGAGTAATCCACCGGCGGATTATCGATAACGCAGCTCTTAGATCCGTCCGCCGAGAAATACACTTCATAACGCTTGGCGTTGTACTCATAAACAACGTGATTGATACCCACAAGGATACGAATCTCCTCGTCCTTCTGAGTACTGCAGCTGTTGATATTTAAATTTCTGTAGTTATTTCCGCTCAGGTTTCTCTGTGCGGCTGCCATTGCAAGACTTCTCATCTTGTTCTCAGCGTTCTCGGAGAAAGCCGCCGCCGAAGGCACATTAAACTCCAAAGTCTTACAATCCGCAGGAAACTGAAGTCTCTCCACATCAACGAGGTTAGACACCTTAAGATCGCCGTAAAGATTACTGATGACGTTCTTATACTTCTTATTTCCCGATGCCACAATATAATCGCTTACACTGGCGACCTCGGAATTACGGGTCCACTCCGTGTAATTCTCGTTTCTGAAATGCGTGTTGCCGGATATCGTATAAGCCACCTGCCGCGTACGCTGAACACCGTTGTCAAAACTGTAGCTTGCCATGGCATTACAATGAAACAAATAAACCGGAATCATCATTCTGGACCACAGCACCACTCTCGACATCCTAAAAAAATTAACGGGCAGACACTGCGATGTCTTTATGGAATTTACAAGACTTATATTCAAATCTCCCGCATCCGCACTCAGAGGCACGCCGCTGTTGATATTGCTCTTCTTCGTAATCTCGGAATTAAGTTCAAGTCCCGTAATAACACACTGAGCACCGCAGGAGCTGCAGAACACCCTACCGTTGCAGTTAGGCGGTACCACAAGCGGTGCAGCGCAGCTCGGACAGACCAGATTAGTAACATCAACCTCATTCATCTTCAAATCCTCCGAAGATATATTAGCATACACCCTGCACCTTTATTCGTACAAAAAAGTCCTGCGGGCCAAATCCCACAGGACCTTAATCAACACTGGTGCGGGTGACAGGACTTGAACCTGCACGGTCTCCCACCAGAACCTAAATCTGGCATGTCTGCCAATTCCACCACACCCGCAGGCGCGTCAATTATACTGATTTATTCCATCACCTGCAAATGTGATGCCTCGATAACCGTCTGGTCATCAAGAATAAGATAATAACCGTCTGTGGCAACTGCATTTACAACAGAACCTGCAACATAAGTTCTCGCATAGAACTGAACGCCGTTGTCTGTCCAGGAATCGCAGTCCTCGATGACCTCATACATAACGGGCTCATCAAACTCAACATAAGCATCCTGATCAAGCGGGATTCCTGTGGGGAACGGAGGCTCCGTTGTCTCTGTAGCCTCAGTCTCAACAACAGTCTCAACTGCTACCGCTGTAGTATCCTGAGCTACTGTCTCCTCTGCGTTCTCATCCGAAGAACAAGCCGCCAAAGCAAGTGACAGGCTGAGCACGAGTGCTGCTGCAATAATCTTCTTCATTTTCACAAATCCTTCCTTCTTCTTTTCTTTTTTATTCTTCATCAAGCTTCAGGACGCTCATGAATGCTTCCTGCGGCACCTGTACGGTACCTACCTGACGCATTCTCTTCTTGCCTTCCTTCTGCTTTTCAAGAAGCTTTTTCTTACGGGAGATATCGCCTCCGTAACACTTAGATGTTACATCTTTTCGAAAAGCTTTTATAGTCTCCCTCGCAATAATCTTGCCGCCGATGCAGGCCTGAATCGGTATCTCGAACTGCTGGCGCGGAATGTTTTCCTTAAGTTTCTCGGCCATTCTTCTGCCGCGCTCGTACGCCTTGTCGGCATGAACGATGAACGACAAAGCATCGACCGGATCGCCGTTTAAGAGGATGTCGAGCTTCACGAGCTTGCTTTGCTGGTAGCCCGCCATCTCATAGTCAAGTGACGCATAGCCGCGTGTCCTCGACTTCAGGGCATCGAAGAAATCGTAAATTATCTCGTTAAGAGGCATGCGGTAATGAAGCACAACTCTTGTGTCGTCGAGGTACTTCATATCCTTGTACTCGCCTCTTCTGTTCTGGCACAGCTCCATGATGTTGCCGACGTATTCCTTCGGAAGCATGATGTCCGCGTTGACCACGGGCTCTTCCATGAAGTCAATCTCTGAAGGGTCCGGAAGATTTGTCGGGTTATCGCAGTCGATAACCGTGCCGTCGAGCTTATGAATCTTATATACAACCGAGGGTGCGGTTGAAATTAAATCAAGATTAAATTCTCTCTCAAGTCTCTCCTCGATTACCTCGTAGTGCAAAAGTCCCAGAAATCCGCATCTGAAGCCAAAACCCAGAGCGGCAGACGTCTCTGCCTGGAAAGACAGCGCCGCATCGTTAAGCCTTAATTTCTCGAGTGCGTCTCTCAAATCACCGTAACGCGCGCCGTCCACGGGATAGATACCGCAGAAAACCATCTGCTGGATACCCTTGTAGCCGGGCAAAGGTTCAGAGGCAGGTGCGGTCGCGGATGTTATCGTATCTCCCGGCGCCGTATCGGAAACAGACTTAATCGAAGCACAGATATATCCTACTTCACCCGCTGCAAGCTCGCCGCTCGGAACATACTGACCCGGATGGAAAAATCCGAGTTCTGTGATCGAGTACTCCTTGCCGGTGTGCATCATGCGGATGGATTCGCCGCTCTTTATCTTGCCGCCCTTAACTCTGACCGATGCGATTACGCCCTTGTAAGGGTCGTACTTCGAGTCAACAACGAGAGCTCTGAAGGGCTCGTCCTCAGGGTCTTTGGGCGCCGGCAAATACTTAACGATGCCTTCGAGTACGTCATCTATTCCAATGTCATTCTTCGCGGAAATCAAGGGCGCATAAGAAGCGTCAAGGCCGATGTCATCCTCGATTTCTTTTCGAATTTCCTCGGGACGCGCCGAAGGCAGGTCAATCTTATTAATTACCGGCAGTATCTCAAGGTCCGCATCAACCGCCAAGTAAGCGTTCGCGAGAGTCTGCGCCTCAACGCCCTGGGACGCATCGACGATCAGTATCGCGCCGTCACAGGCGGCAAGGCTCCTCGAGACCTCGTAGTTAAAGTCAACGTGGCCGGGAGTGTCAATCAGGTTGAGCGTGTACTCGTGGCCGTCCTTCGCAACATAAGTCATACGCGTGGCCTGCGACTTAATCGTGATGCCGCGCTCACGCTCGATGTCCATGTTATCGAGAATCTGCGACTGCATGTTACGCTTATCGACAACACCCGTGTGTTCTATGATTCTATCGGCGAGCGTCGACTTGCCGTGGTCAATGTGTGCGATTATGCAGAAGTTTCTAATGTATTTCTGTCTGTCATCCATAAATAAATCAAATCAATCCAAATTCATTGAAAGGATACGCCACAAGGAACGCAACTCCCTTTATTCTATCCTCCGTGAAAGGTCCCAGATTCCTGCTGTCGTTGCTGACCGGACGGTTGTCGCCCATGCAGTAGTATTCATCGTTTCCGAGAATGACTTCGTTGTAACCCTTTTCGAGGCCCCAGCTCATCATGTCGGTCGAGGTACCCTCGGCAAGGTAGTCCTCCTCAAGAACGTAGAACTCGTCCTGCCCCGCTTCCTTGATGTAGACTTTGCCGTTTTCTATCTTCACCGTATCCCCCGGCATGCCGACGATGCGTTTTATAAGGTACTCATCGTGGTAGTAACCCTCCATGCCGGAGCCGTCGAGAATAACGATGTCGCCTCTGTCGTAAGAGTCAAAGTAAGTCGATATCTTCTCCGTGAAAACCATGTATCCGCTCTCTAGCGTAGGCTTCATGGAATCGCCGTAAACGTTGTCTCTTTGCACGACAAATATAACGAGGAACACACCCACGAGCACTCCGAACGATATGGTAAGAAGCCACGATAAAACAGCGCCAAATATCTCCTGCGCCTTGCTCTGCGGCTCTACCTCAGTCATGTCGTCTTTGTCGTGTTTCTTCATCCGTCAGTCCATCACCAGGTTGTCGCTGTCGTTATACTCGTCGTCACTGGTCTCTTCCGCGGCAACCACATTCGCGATACCGAGCTCCTCGAGCTGTTTGTCGGCAACAGGTGCGGGAGCGTCCGTCATAAGATCCGAAGAGTTCTGAACCTTCGGGAAGGCGATAACCTCCCTTATGGACTTCGCGCCCGTCAGTAACATAACGAATCTGTCGAGGCCGATTGCAAGACCACCGTGGGGCGGAACGCCGTAACGGAAAGCGTCAAGCAGGAATCCGAACTGCTCCTGTGCAGCTTCTTCGCTAAAGCCCAAAAGCTTAAATATTCTCATCTGCAGTGCTCTGTCGTGAATTCTTATGGAACCGCCGCCGAGCTCGCAACCGTTAAGAACGATATCGTAAGCCTTGGATCTCACCTTGCCCTGGTCGGACTCGAGGAAATCGAGATCCTCATCCATCGGGCATGTGAAAGGATGGTGCATCGCCATGAAGCGGCCCTCCTCGTCGGACCATTCAAACATCGGGAACTCAGTTACCCAGCAAAGCTTGAAATCATCGGGCTTGATGAGTCCGAGCTTGTTGGCAGCCGCGATACGAAGCTGTCCCAAACTGTCATGCGTTACCTTGAAGTTATCCGCGATGATGCAGATCAAATCTTCGCTGCCGGCCCCGGTCTTTTCGGCGAGAGCCTTGATGTTATCCTCGCTTAAGAACTTAAGGAAAGATCCTCTCGGTGTCTCGGCAGGAACAACCCACGCCATTCCCTTAGCCTTATACGTCTTGCACACTTCGCCCAAGGCGTCAATCTCTTTGCGCGAAAAGGCGGCGCCGCCCGGAATCACGACAGCCTTAACAAGGCCGCCGTTGTCGAGAGCAGTCTTAAAGACGTTAAAATCAATCGTCTTTGCCCAGTCGCAGATGTCAACGAGCTCCATACCGAATCTCAGGTCAGGCTTGTCGGAACCGTAACGCTCCATCGCTTCCTGCCAGGGAATTCTTCTTAAAGGCAGCTCGATGTCAATGCCGAGGACGTCCTTAAACACTCTTGCAACAAAGCCCTCTGTTACTCCCATAACGTCGTCACAGTCAACGAAGCTCATCTCAAGGTCAACCTGTGTAAACTCGGGCTGACGGTCGGCACGAAGATCCTCGTCGCGGAAGCACTTGGCAATCTGAACGTATCTGTCGTAACCCGCGAGCATCAGAAGCTGCTTATAAAGCTGAGGCGACTGAGGGAGAGCGAAGTAAGAACCCTGCTTAATTCTCGAAGGAACCAGATAGTCACGGGCACCCTCAGGTGTGGACTTACCGAGCATCGGAGTCTCGATTTCCGTGAAGCCGTTGTCGTCGAAATAGTCACGTGCCGACTTCGCAATCTTGTGTCTCAAGATAAGATTTCTCTGCATAACGGGACGGCGGAGATCCAAGTATCTGTACTTAAGTCTCAAGGTCTCGTTAGCCGTGTTGTCGTCCTCAATATAAAACGGAGGAGTCTCGGACTCGGAAACGATGCGAAGCTCATCAAGCAAAACCTCAATCATGCCTGTGGGCATCTTGTCGTTCGGTGCGGATCTCTTCTGCACCTTACCCTTAACCGCAAGAACATACTCGGATCTGATACCCGAAGCCTTCTTCTGAATCTCCTCCGAGCTCTCGGGAGTGATAACAAGCTGTACCTCACCCGTGATGTCGCGAAGAGTTATAAACGTCAGTCCTCCGAGGTCTCTGATCTTATGGCACCAACCCATAAGCGTGACCTCGCGGCCCTCATCTTCAAGTCTCAAAACACCGCACATAGAAGTGCGCTTCATACCTGTAATCGATTCAGACATTTATTCGACCTTCCCTTCAAAAAATGAAATTATATCGCTGCTTAAAATCTCCTGTTCGGAGCCGTCAGTCATATTCTTAATCTTAAGCTTGCCGTTTGCGAGCTCATCGTCGCCGATGACGCACATAAAGGGAATTCCGGCTTTGCCCGCATACTTCATCTGCGCACGGAAAGACCTGCCGCACAAATCTCTCTCACAGCCGATTCCCTTAAGTCTTAAGTCGTAGCAAAGCTTCGTTATAAAGTCGCCCGCCGCTTCACTCATCGACACGAGATAAAGCTTCACGGCACTCTGCGGGGCCTCAGCCTTACCCTGAGCCTCGAGCTCAAGCAAAAGTCTCTCGACACCCATCGCAAAGCCAATTCCCGGAGTCGCCGGGCCTCCGATACTCTCGACCAAACCGTCGTATCTTCCGCCGCCGCAGATTGTACCCTGCGTTCCGACGTTCTCCGACACAAATTCGAAAACAGTCCTCGTGTAGTAATCGAGTCCTCTTACAATGTTGGGGTCGATTGTATATGTAATCCCGACTGCATCAAGGTTCTTCTTAAGGTTCTCGAAGTGATCCTTGCAATCGTCACACAGATAATCTATAAGCCTCGGTGCATTCTTCACAACGTCCTTGGAGCCATCGACCTTGCAGTCAATCATACGAAGGGGATTCTTCTCGAATCTCGCCCGGCAGTCCTCGCACATCGAACTTACGTGAGGTCTGAAGTACTCGCGAAGCTTCTCGTTATAAGCCGAGCGGCACTTGGGACAGCCTATGGAATTGATGTGAAGTCCTACGTTTGTAAGCCCCAGTCTTTTGAAGAAAATATCCACGATGCTTATTATCTCGGCATCAATCTCGGGACCGTTTGAACCGAACGCCTCGACTCCGAGCTGGTGGAACTCTCTGTAGCGCCCCTTCTGCATCTTCTCATAGCGAAAAGCCGTGATGTCGTAGAAAAGTCTTACGGGTGCGGGGTACGAGAACATACCGTTTTCGATGTAGCTTCTGACCACACCCGCGGTGCCTTCTGGACGCAGCGTGATGCTTCTGCCGCCCTTGTCCTCAAACGTATACATCTCTTTGGTAACAACGTCTGTCGTGTCGCCGACACCGCGCTGGAAAAGTCCCGTGTCCTCGAACGTCGGAATTCTTATCTCCTCGTAGCCGAAGCTGTGACACACATCCGAGAACATTTTCTCGGCCCTCTGCCACAGCGGTGTCTCGGACGGAAGTATATCCTTAGTGCCCTTGGGCGCTGTAATCTTCATCTTCAAATCTCCTTTGATTTGGAAGGACCAGGAAGTCCTTCACACGTAACAACGTATTATATCAAAGTTCGAAGTTAAATAACAGCATCGAAAGGACTGCTGCGCCCGCTGTCTCCGTACGTAAAATTCTCTTGCCGATTGTGACCTTAAGGGCACCGTTTTGTGCGGCCTTTTGAGCTTCCTCTTCCTCATATCCGCCTTCGGGTCCTATGAAGACGCTGATGCCTTTGATATCAGCTTTGTTATTGCCTTCAAGTGCCTGTTTAAGCGTATTTGTGTGCTCTTCCTCCCACGGGAAAAGCACGAGGTCGCCTGATTCTTTTGCCGCCTCCACCGCATCTTTAAAATTTAGGGGGTCCGCGACTTCCGGTATAATCCCCCTGCCGCTTTGTCTTGCGGCCTCCAAGGCAATCTTTTGCCATCTCGCGGTCTTCGCTTCCTGCTTCTTACCCAAATCCGGTCTTACCACGCACCTGGAAGAAAAAACCGGTACAATCCTCGTAACACCGAGCTCCACGCACTTCTGAATCGTAAGTTCCATTCTCTCGCCTTTTGAAACCGACTGGTAAAGAGTGATTGTGTACGGCGGCTCCGAGACGGATCTGCTGTGGGATTTGACTTTAAGCGCCGTCTCATCTCCGTTAGCATCTTCCACCTCACACAAGGCTTCCACCCCATCCGCGAAAACAACCGTCAGCTCTTCGCCGCGGTTCATCCTCAGCACTTTGGAAATGTAATGCGATCTTTCCTTATCCAGAATAAAGGAGCCGCTCGGCAGCTCCCTGTCAACCATAAAAAGTCTGGTCATTTACTCTCCGGAATTGGCAGTCTTGCTCAGATTATTAAGTCTGTCGCGAAGTGACTGCAATTCTGTGATTGAATTCTTAACTTCATTATCGAACTTAAGTCTCGGAGATGCGATAGGAACAACGTCGCCCTTGGGCTCCTCCGGCTTCTCGATAGTGCTTGTAACAGCCGCCGGTGCGGGCGTCGCCGCTGCCTGCTCCGTATTAACATTTGCCGATGCCGCGAACTCACGCGCCATCTCACGAATCTGCTTGCCCGGAGTTACGAGTGACGAAGTAAGCTGAGGCATTTGAACATCGCGAGCGGGCTCAGGCTCTGTGTATGTTTCCACTTCCACTGTTGCTTCCGCCGCTGCTTCGACTTCCGCTTCCGATTCAACCTTCTGCTCTTCTACCGCAGGCGTTGATTCAACTGCCGGTTCCGCTTCAACTTCAACAGCAGGCTCCGCCTCGACTTCCGGTGCCGATGCGCCGCTTACAAAATCAAGCGCGATGTTTGCCGCCAGATTCAAAGGCTTGTCCTGCGCAAGAACGCACGATATCGCCGTCACAAAGTTATACTTATCCTCGTATCCTTCTTTGAACGTCACCGGGTCGACCCACGAAGTCTTGGTACCGTCAAACAGAACGTTCATGCCGCCTGTCGCCTCGCCGCCCTTAATGAACACTCCGCAGCCGTACATATTGAAAATCTTCTTGGAAGCTCTTAAGAAATCATTCTTAATCGGACACTCGAATCCGCAGATAGCTTCTGCCTCGAACGTGTTAACAACTATAAAATCCGCAAGAGGGAAAAGCTTATCGCTTAAAGCCGAATACACTTCGGAACTCACCTGAATCTCGCCTGCGTCTGAAATCAGAGACGGTGCACAAATAACATGCGCCTTCTTATCGGCGGTGAGTTTATCTGCTACGTAATTGATAACCTTCTCATCAGTTATAAATCCGATGTCAATTGCTGAGAACTCGCATTCGCCAAACGCGTAATCGAGCATCTCGCTGATGTCATTGTCGGAACTCGTGCCGTCTGCGTAAGTAATTCTCGGAACAATCGAAAGAGGATCAAGACCGAAGTCCTTGATAGTCGCAATACTTCTCAGGAGGTCTAATGATGTACCTTCAACAGAGTCAGATATTGTTAAGACTGTCCTCATTTTACCGCCGCTTCAACTTTCCAACAGTTACTTTAGTTTGTCACACATTTTACCACGTAACAACCTGACATGATAACCATAAACCCGGCAAATTTTTGTGAGATTTGCCAGTTTCAAATTCGTGTAAACGTTATCGCGGAAAATGTAGCTGTCGACCCTGATTTCTGTAGCTGTTAGCTACAAAATTTAACTAAAACAGCTACAAATTTTCAAATGTAGCTGTTTCCCTCAAAATCTGTAGCTGTTAGCTACAAAAAATCGCCTTCATAGCTACATCCGCCTCAGATGTCGCTCGGCGACTTGCGGATTCCGGGATTATCGGGTGCACCGGGCGTCACAGACGGCTTAGTCGCATCAGTCTTCGGCTCGGAAACAGATTTCTTCGGGAAAAACAGTGCTTTCACAACCCCTACAAGCGCGAATACTGCCATATAACCCAGAAATCCGCCCAACGCATTACTGAAAACATCGTCAACATCGAGAACTCCGACCTGCAAAAAGTACTGCGCCGATTCAATCGCACAGGAATACATGGTCATATAAAGCATACTGACAACGAATCGCTTAACCGCGCGAAGCTTCGGGTTATCCGGGAAATCTTCAGGGTTGGCAGCCTTGTCGAGAATGCCGAGACAAATACCCAAAGGAACGAACAGGATAATATTTTCGAGAACTTCAAAGAAGTGTTCGCGTGAACCCGCCAGAATCTCTTCGTAGCTCCAGAAGAGATCCAAATTCTTGTACCTGACGTCCGCGATGGTTCGAACAAGCACATTTGCCGCGAAAATCAGGTAAAGGCTCCAGACCGTCCCTGATATCACAAGGCGAATCTCAAACTTTCGGCCCGGAATTACAAGTGCCAAAGCCGCAATCAGAAAAATCACAAGTGTACAGGCCTTGTTGGCGGTAGCACCCGCGAAGGCCATCTTCAAATATTCAAATATGTCGGTTATCAGATAATCCATGTACCAGATTATACTCCTGTGGCAAATTTTTACTCAAAACATTAAAATGCATGTCATGAGCACCCCCGCGAAGAAAACAATCAGAGATGTAGCAATCCTCGCCGTATCAGGTCTAGTATATTACCTTTTCTGCTCCCTGACGGGTACCGGATTTAAGTGTTTTTTTAAGGCAATAACAGGCTACCCTTGCCCGAGCTGCGGAATATCGCACATGTTCATAAACCTTTTTCACCTTAATTTCAGAGAAGCTTTCGCGGACAATCAGTTCCTATTTATAACCTGGCCTTTGGTCGCGGCCGAGATTATTTATATTATCTACAGGCTCGAATCAAAAAAGGACTTGCCCCGAACGAACGTTATTTTGATAGGCGTATACGCAGGGCTTCTGGGCATCTTCGGAACGCTTAGGATTATTTTTATTTCTCAGGGGATAAATTTATAGTAAAATCTTCCCATTAAACCTAAAGGGGGATAAATCATGGATAACAACAACTTCGACGATCAGCCGATTCAGCCGGCAGGCGAACCGCAGCCTTCGTACTATCAGGAGCCTCAGTGGAACAATGACGTTCCTTCGGGAAATGACGGCGACGGACTTGCGACAGCCGCACTTGTAACCGGAATCATCGGATGTGTTTGCTGCGGACCTTGTGCCATCGCGGCTATTATCTGCGCCGTTATGGCAAAGAAAAAGGGAAACACTTCGGGTAAGGCAACAGCAGGATTGATTCTCGGAATCATCGGCTGCGTAATCTGGATTTTCAACATCATCATTTTGATTGCGAACGGAAACTCAATGCTTTTGGAATTATATGACAACGAGATGTAATTTAAAGTCCTAATACAAATTCAAAGCATAACAAAAGGGATTCTTAACGGAATCCCTTTTATATTGCTAATTGCCTTTGTGTGATAAGAAATAAAAAACCAAACTTATTAGGAGGAAAACATCTTGCGAGACTCAAGTCCCGCTTCGTATTGTCCGTCGTTCATTGGTCTCACCCCTTTCTCGTAATTCGTTTTCTTTTATGGCTCTATGTTAACACCAATTGAAAAAGAAGTGTGTTAAAGAAAAGTAAACGATTTTCATTAAAAGTGTGGCAGACTTGCGTTAAAGGTTAATTATTTTCATTTGAAAGCGAAACAACTTAAAGTGAATCGACAAACTGACGTGCCGCTCTCGCAGACCTGCCGCCCGCTCTCATAGCGAACTGCTCAGCCTTTAACGCCAATTCATCATCAGAAATTTCTATACCGCGTGCCGCCGCAATCTTCCCTGCAATCTCCAAATAAGTCGCCTTATTAGGTTTATCGAACAACACTCTCAAACCGAAGCGCTCGGACAAACTCAATTGCTCGGCAATGGTGTCAGATGTGTGCACCTCGTTTTCGCGCGAAGAGAAAGTTTCCTTCACGAGGTGCCTTCTGTTGGATGTAACGCAGATTATGATGTTCTTGCGCCTGCCCGTCGCCGCACCTTCAATCACGGACTTCAGGCTGCCGATGCGCTCGTCGTCGGCGTCAAACGAGATGTCGTCGATAAAAAGAACGAACTTCAGGGGTTCATTCGAGAGTTTCTCAAGCAGCATAGGCATCGCATCAAGCTCAGACTTGGAAAGCTCCACGAGCCTTACGCCTTTACCGAAAAACTTGCGGGCCGCCGCCTTTACAGTAGAGGATTTTCCCGTGCCCGCATCGCCGTAAAGCAAAGTATCCGAGAAACTCTTCCCCTCCGCGAACGCCTGCATATTATTAAACACAATACCTCGCTCGCGCTCGTAGCAGAACAAGTCCTCTTCGCTTATGGAGTCCGGGTGCTTCACCGGTTCGAGAACGCCGTTTTTGATTCTGAAGATATTACATCTCGCATAAATCCCGTAGCCGTTCTCTTCGATGGAATTGAGCATCCGCTCGTATCGTTTCTTAAAATCAATCCCGGAAGACGTGAAATCCGGCAGATATCCGTCGTAGTACATCTCACTTTTAAAATCATAAGACGTGTACTTTCCGATCTGCGTCAGAAGATTCAGCTCACGCTCGGCGGTAAGCTTCATAAGCGTGCTTATTTTGTGATCACCTTCGGGGTCCGTTATTTGCTCAATCCTATACCTGAGGTACGGATTCATATCATCCTCGAGTGCATCCCAGATGGCAGCCGCCAAATCACAGTCCGACCTCAGCTCATAAAGCTTTGAGACAAAATTGCCGTAACTTTCAATCGTCTCCTCAACTGTATATCCCGCATCGAGCTTTAACAGAAAATCGCACAAACTCAGCACCGGCTCCTTATAGCGAAGTCCGCGGAACAGTGCAATTGAATCAATCTGTCTTCTAAGATCCGACATGTATCAAATTATACAGCTCACGTTTGAGTTTTTCATAGCGAAGTCTCTTCTCTTCCTTCGCGAAATGCACCTCGCGCGACTGCACGGGATTACCTTCGTAGCAAAGCTCTTTTGCTTCTTCCCCGAACTGCTCGGATGTCAAATCGAACACGCACCCGCCGACATCGTTATAGCAGTGGTAGTTGCCGTCAGGTCTTCTTATTCCGTAAACCTCACCGCCGTAAATATCCTGCACAAGAAAAGCCGTAATTGAACACTGACCGCAGGTCTTGTTCTCTTCGCTCCACTTATCCCGCATCCTCGGCGCGCAAGTCTCACGGCACCACAAACCGCTTAATAAATCGTATAAATTCCGCGGCGTGCCGACACCTTCAAAGTCAGGATTAACGGGCGACACGCAGGCCCCGTCCGCACCGTAAAATTCATACTTTTTATCACACCCGCTCACTGTCCGAACACCTCTTTAAACTCTCCGATATTTTCGCCTCTTCTTGAGAAAATCGCGAAGACAATTTTCTTTATTCCAAGATTTCCCGGAAGAGATTCGATCGCATCCTTATAAGCCCTCGCCACAACCGCCGGGTCGTTGCCGAACGCTCCGCAGCCGAAGGCACCCAGGACAAGCGCATCCGCCCCGCCAATTGCAGCCGCCTTGATAATTCTCAAAGCGCGCCTTCTGTGAATGTCGTAAACGCTTTCGTCCAAGCTGCCTTTGCCGTAAGACAAGTTCGGTGCCGCACAAGTTAAAACGTCGGCTTCAAACCACTCCGTCTGAGGCAAAATCTCAGGTATAAGATCGTCGCTTTTAAACACAACGACACGAGGCGCCCACAATATGGAATCGCTTCCCATCGTCGAGCCCTTCGCTCTGTTGGGCATATAGTAATTATCTTCCATGAACTTTCCCGCGAGCACCGGGTAAAGGGTCGAGACACGGCACAGGCACTCTTCCTGCGCCCCGGATCCGCTTTTCACGCCGCCTCCGGGATTAATCGAAGACGCGAAGTTTAATACCGCAACTCTGTCGCAGCCGCTGCTTTTAAGTCTTCTTGCACACTCGAACGTGCGCTCACCCGTAATCTCAGCCGAAGGCTTCCCTTCACCTGAATGCTCGGCAGAATCCGGAACTTCAATCTCCTCACCCTCAGGGTAAAACACCATACTACCAAGCGTGCGCTTTATACTCTCCTGAAGGCTCGCATTCTCTTTATAAACCCTCTCGGTATCGAGAAAAACCTCTATCAAATCCTGCTTCATCCCACGGTAACCCTGTTCTTTCCGTCGGACTTCGACTTATAAAGCGCATCGTCCGCCTTCTTCAGCGCCGTCTCGAAGCTGTCATCCGCAGACGCCTCGTAGTAGCCGATACTGAGCGTCACAGGGCCTTCCTTAAACTCGTATGTTGTCTGCTCCACGCGACCTCTCAAGCCCTCGAGTTCGTCAATATTTTCACTGCCGTCACATTCCTCGAAAACTATCACAAACTCCTCACCGCCGTACCTGCCGCAGACGGTCTTGCTTGTGTTAAACACAACGAGGTACTCTCCGAGTTTTCGAAGAACCTTGTCGCCGTTGTCGTGACCGTAAACGTCGTTAATCTTCTTGAAGTCATCGATGTCCATCATGGCGACCGCAACGCGCGAATCTGCCCCGCGCTGCTCGAAAATCTTATGCGCCGCCTCCTCGAGATGCGCTCTCGAGAACACTCCCGTTAGGAAGTCAAACTCGTACCAGGTCTTATACTTCTGCGCGCCTCTCGTCGCCTCGATATTAATGACAAACTCTTTGCCCGAGAACTCCTCAAGCATGAACGCCAGCATACAAATAGCGACGGCAACAACTTCGGTCACAACCAAACACTGCACGGTAAACCCGAAATCCTCCGGGTAATCGTAAATATGCGTCAGACCCGAAAGGAAAATAAACACCAAGCAGAAAGCCGACTGAATCTTATGATAGACTGAATCGTGGAAAATTGCCGCCACCATAAGTCCGAACAGCGACACACTCCACATCGGAATAAAGTAACTGTGAATGATACCCATCTCGCCACAGTAAATGATAAGCGCGGTCGAGCAAATCCTGTTCTTGATTCTGATGGAAAACTTATCCGATATATTGGAAAACTTCATCGAGAAATAAAGAACCAGGTTAATCGCAAACGGCAGCAAAATTCGAAGCAGAGTATACTCAAGCGGACTTTGCCTCATACTCCCCGAAGCATAAAGGTAAATGCCCATTCCTATCTCGAGACCGAGCGTCATCAGGACCAAAAATAATATGGTCCTTTGAAGTCTCAGTCTGACAGCTTCTTCAAGCTCGCTTATCGTGTAATTAAGCGCAGCATTATTCTCCATTTGCAAAATCCCCCCGCATTCTGAAACTAGAGTATTGCACGATGGTTTTTGAGATTCAATAAAGCAGAGCGTTTATTAACTTAATTTTTACTTTTTTGAAGGAAATAAGAAAGCGGAGCCTTCGTATTGGCCCCGCCTCTTTTGAAACTCACTTTAATTTGTAAGATTACTTACCGAGCTTCTTCGCAAGCTCATCAACGTCAGGAAGGTCCTTGCCGATCTTCTTCTCGACTTCGTTAATAGCCTTGTTTGCAGCTTCCTTAGTCTTCTCGTCCTTGGAAACCTTCTCAATAGCATCCTCTGCCACGCCCTTGAGCTTCGCGATATCCTGAGCATTCAAATCCATAATTCTCTTCCTGCCTTTCAAAAAGTTATGTACTGATTATAACACTCTTAGTAGTTAATAATCGCGCCCTTGTCCGCGGAGGAAACCATCGCAGCGTAGCGCTTCAGGTAACCCGTGAGATCATCCTTAACCGGAAGCTTCATCGTAGCCTTGCGCTCGGATAGCTCCTCATCGGAAACCTTGAGCTCAATCTTGTACTCCGGAATGTTGATGGAAATGATATCTCCGTCTTTGACATAGGCGATCGTGCCGCCCGAAGACGCCTCGGGACTTACATGTCCTATCGACGCACCTCTTGTAGCTCCCGAAAATCTTCCGTCGGTAATAAGTGCAACTTCCTTATCAAGACCCGCACCTGCAATCGCTGACGTAGGCGAGAGCATCTCTCTCATTCCCGGGCCTCCGGCAGGACCTTCGTATCTAATAACAATAACGTCGCCCGCCTTTACCTTGCCGTCATAAATGAACTTGATTGCTTCCTCTTCGGAGTTAAAGCATCTTGCGGGACCTTCGTGAACAAGCATCTCCGGGGCCACCGCAGAGCGCTTAACAACGCATCCGTCGGGAGCCAAATTGCCTTTCAAGACAGCAAGTCCGCCGGTCTTTGTAAACGGGTTATCAAGAGGCCTTATAACATCCGGATCCTTAACAAACGAGCTGCTTACATTCTCAGCCAAAGTCTTTCCCGTAACCGTAAGAACATCGCCGTTTATGAGGCCGCCGTCAAGAAGTTCTTTAAGAACCGCATATATGCCGCCCGCTTCGTTTAAGTCCTCCATGTATGTCGGACCCGCAGGTGCCAGATGACAGATGTTCGGAGTCCTCTCGGAAATCTCGTTAACGTGATTGAGATCAATTTTAATTCCGCATTCATTCGCAATAGCCGGAATGTGAAGCATGGAGTTGGTAGAGCAGCCGATTGCCATGTCCGCTGCGAGAGCATTTTCGAAAGCCTCGGCGGTAAGGATGTCCCTCGGTCTGATGTTGTGCTTCACGCACTCCATTACCTGCATACCCGCGTGCTTGGCGAGAATAATTCTGTCGGAGTACGGTGCGGGGATGGTGCCGTTGCCTTTAAGACCCATGCCGAGAACCTCGGTCAGGCAGTTCATCGAGTTCGCGGTGTACATACCCGAGCACGATCCGCACGAGGGGCAGACTTTATTTACGAACTCGTCGAGCTTCTCCTCGTCAATTTTGCCCGCAGCATAAGCGCCGGTTGCCTCAAACATCGCAGACAAAGAGCGTTTCTGACCGTCGACTCTTCCCGCGAGCATCGGACCGCCGCTTACAAAAACGGTCGGTATGTTAAGACGCGCCGCAGCCATCAAAAGACCCGGAACATTTTTGTCGCAGTTCGGAATCATTACGAGGCCGTCAAAGCCGTGCGCCATGACCATCGCCTCGGTCGAATCGGCAATTAAATCGCGCGTTACGAGCGAGTACTTCATGCCCACGTGACCCATCGCGATACCGTCACAAACTGCAATCGCGGGGAACACTATCGGGGTGCCGCCCGCCATGGACACACCGGTCCTTACCGCATCGACAATCTTGTCGATATTCATGTGTCCCGGAACAATCTCGTTATAAGAACTTACGATACCGATTAAAGGTCTCGACAGCTCCTCCTTGGTAAGTCCGAGTGCATGATAAAGCGATCTGTGCGGAGCATTCGCGAAACCGTCAACGAGCGTATCTTTAATCATCTTGCCTCACCGTTCTTTCTTCAGTTCAAAGTCATCAGTTGTTGATGAGCTTATCTGTATCGTTCCAGCTGTAAAGCTTTCTGATCTCCTGGCCGACCTTCTCGGAAGGATGCTCGGCAGCTCTCTTTCTCATTGCCTTGAAGTGAACCTGCTTACCTGCATCACTCATGTCGAGCAGGAACTCCTTGGCAAACGATCCGTCCTGGATGTCCTTGAGGACCTTCTTCATGGTCTTCTTTGTCTCGTCTGTGATAATCTTCGGGCCTGTAACGTAGTCGCCGTACTCAGCCGTGTTGGAGATGGAATATCTCATGCCGGCAAAGCCCGACTCGTAGATAAGGTCAACTATGAGCTTAACCTCGTGAATACACTCGAAATAAGCATTTCTGGGATCGTATCCCGCCTCAACAAGCGTCTCGAAGCCGGCCTGCATCAAAGCGGAAAGACCGCCGCACAGTACAGCCTGCTCACCGAAAAGGTCAGTCTCCGTCTCTGTTCTGAATGTCGTCTCGAGAACACCCGCTCTCGCACCGCCGATACCTGCCGCATAAGCAAGTCCCAAATCCCATGCGTCGCCTGTGGCATCCTGCTCAACGGCGATCAGGCAAGGTGTACCCTTTCCTGCCTGGAACTCGGATCTAACCGTGTGTCCCGGAGCCTTCGGGGCAATCATGATTACGTTAACATCCTTGGGAGGAACAATGCATCCGAAGTGAATGTTGAAACCGTGTGCGAAAGCAAGTGTCTTACCCTCTGTGAGGTTCGGAGCAATGGACTCCTCGTAAAGTTTTGCCTGCTTCTCATCGGGAATCAAAATCATGATGATGTCAGCCTTCTTGGAAGCTTCCTCAACAGATAAAACCTCGAGTCCCTGCTCTCTCGCCTTGTCAGCACTCTTGGAACCCTCGTAAAGACCTACAACAACGTTAACACCGGAATCCTTAAGGTTTAACGCATGAGCGTGTCCCTGTGAACCGTAACCGATGATAGCAACTGTCTTGCCGTCGAGCTTCGACAAATCGCAATCCTTCTGATAGAAAATTCTGTTCTCGTTTGCCATTTTTAAATTCCTCCGTTTTTGCTTTCAGATTAATTATTTTTTAAATTCAAATCACTTGGATAATATGCTGTCCGGACCTCTCTCGAGCGCGACAATTCCGGTTCTGCACATCTCTATGATTCCGAACGGCTTCATGTTGTCGATAAAGGCGTCTATCTTATTCGTGTCGCCCGTTATCTCGAGGCACAAAGCGTCCTTCGAGTAGTCTACTATTTTTGCCTTGAAAACTTCAACCGCATCGCGGATTTCCGAACGATTTTCGAGCGAATTTTTCACCTTGATGAGCATAAGCTCGCGGCGTATGCCCGTGTCGGCAGTGATGACCTCAACTTTTCGAACGTTATAGAGCTTTTGAAGCTGCGAGATAAGCTGCATCCTGTCGGTCTGATCTCCGCTTAGAGAAATCGTGATTCGCGAGTACTCAGGGGACTCCGTCTCGCCTACCGTAAGGGTGTCGATGTTAAATCCTCTTCTCGTAAACATGCTCGTAACTCTCGTGAGGACGCCGTATTTATTTTCTACATAAACCGCGATAACAAAGCTGTTCTTACTCATTCTTTCCGTCCTCCTTATCGAGAATAATCTTGTCGTAAGTGCCTCCCGGCGGCAGCATCGGCAGCACGAAGGCATCCTTGTCGATTGTAAGGTCAATTACCGAAGGACCCTCAAGTTTGTAGGCCTCACGGAAAACATTTTCGAACTCTTCGGCGCTTGCTGCGCGGAAGCCCTTGGCACCGAATGCCTCTGCGAGCTTCACAAAATCCGTCTTGCGGTTTAGCGTCGTGTTCGAGTACGCCTTGTTGTAAAAAAGTGTCTGCCACTGTCTTACCATGCCGAGCACGCCGTTGTTCATGATAACTATCGTGAGCGGCACGTTGTACGTCACGGCTGTAGCAAGCTCGTTCAAATCCATGCCGAAGCTTCCGTCACCCGTTACAAGAACGGTTCTCTTCCCGGAGCCGTAGGAAGCGCCGATTGAAGCGCCCATTCCAAATCCCATTGTGCCCAGACCCCCGGAGGAAATCCATGTCTTTTTCTTCTTAAATTCATAGTACTGAGCAACCCACATCTGGTGCTGGCCGACATCGGTTGCAATCTCGGTATCTTCGTCGACATTGTTTGAAATAATCTTCACTGCATCCATCGGCAGGAAGTTCTCGGGCTGACCCTCAGCCTCCTGTGCGAGGAGCTTATCGATCTTTGCCATCCAGTTTGGATTGCGCTTGTAGTCAACCTTGTCGATGAGCTTTCTTAAGAAATCCGAGATATCGCACGCCACGCCGAGGTTGACGTTAATATTCTTGCCTATCTCCGCGGGGTCTACGTCAACATGAATCTTTCTTGCACCTGCCGAGAACTTCTCTGTATTGCCCGTCGCTCTGTCCGAAAATCTCACGCCGACGGCAATAATTAAATCCGCCTTCGCCATCGCTTTGGAAGAAGCGTAATGGCCGTGCATTCCCTGCATTCCGAGGAACCTGTCAAGCTTCGTCGGAAGCTCGGACAAGCCCATCATAGAACAGCCCATTACCGCATCAATCTTATCCGCAAGTTCAGAAATCAAAGCGCCCGCGCCTGCACGAACCGCGCCGCCTCCGAAGTAGATGTAAGGGCGGCTCGCTTCTGCTATCATCTTGCATGCCTCGGCCACCGCTTCATCAGGTGCGGGAGTAAGCGCATCCTTCTCAACCGGGGCCTTATAGTTAAACTCGCACTTTGCGTTTTGAATATCCTTCGGGATATCAACGAGAACGGGACCCGGGCGACCGGACTTTGCAATCTTGATCGCTTCTCTTATGGTATCCGCGAGATCTTCGATGTTATGAACTATAAAATTGTGCTTCGTTATTGGAAGCGTGATGCCCGCGATATCAATCTCCTGGAAGCTGTCACGTCCGATCATATTGTTCGCGACGTTACCGGTGATGGCAAGCATCGGAACCGAATCGAGGTACGCTGTCGCGATACCTGTTACGAGGTTAGTTGCACCCGGGCCGGAGGTCGCAAGGACGACACCGAGTTCACCCGTTGCTCTCGCATATCCGTCAGCCGCATGAGCAGCGCCCTGCTCGTGAGCCGTAAGCACATGATTAATCCTGTCACTCTTCTTCAGAAGCTGATCGTAAATGTCGATAACGGTTCCTCCCGGATACCCGAAGATTGTCTTTACATTCTGCTCAATCAGAGTCTCAACAACGATTTCCGCTCCGCTTAAGTTCATCTCGTCTCCTCCGTTTCTGTTAATAAAAAATCTCTCCTCCGAACAAGCCTTACGGTCTGTCGGAGAAGAGACGAAAATACAATTCCGCGGTACCACTCTTCTTAGGTGTAACCCTCACTTTACGGTGTCATCAAACACCTTTCTCTGTAACGGGAGAACCCGTCCGAACTTAATCGCTTTGCTGTAATCTCCGCTTTAGGTCCGGCAGCTCCGGGATGACTCATCACTGCATTTCCGCGACCGTCTCGCACCACCCGACGGCTCTCTGTGCACAGGAAAATTGCATCTTTATTCCCATCAACGCCTATGCCGTAAATTAAACCACCGAAAAAACCCCGTGTCAAATTTTTCAGATTGATATTACCCGCACTCCCGTTTTATAATCACACCCAGGGATAGAATCTATGTAGAAAGGACGATATAACAATGATCGGTCCTAAGTATAATTCACTATTCATATCACACCTGAATTCCCTGATTTCCGCCCTCCCCGAAGGTCACATCGGAGTATTCAGAAACAAACCCGTCGTCCGCACTTACGGCGCCGGGAACAGGCATGTTTATACAGCTGACTCCCGAATAGGCAAAGAGCTTTATAAACAGATTAAGCAACGCGAACAGCTCGAGAAAAATCTGAAAGATGCAGTCAACGAATGGAATTCGTGGTTCACCTTTGCACCATACGACTATGACCTGTCAGAAGGCGTTCTCATCCAGACGTCCGGCCTGAACAAGGACTACTTCGATTCTGCAAAGGAACACTCAAACCAAATGGAGCTCGAACACAATTTATTCGACGGCAAATCTTCCTATCGTTCCAAAAACGAGATGCTCGTTGCAGACATAATCAATGAATTGGGATTTCCGTATAAAACTGAAACCGGAATTCGGTTCGAGAACAAAAGTTACTATCCCGATGGTTTGTTCTACGTCCCGCTTCTCAGACGGTGTTTTTACATTGAGATATTCGGAATGACTGACAGCAATGATTATCTGTGGCATACCGGCACCAAAATCGGTGACTATATCAGAATGGGCCTCGTTCCCGGAGTTGACATACTGTTCATCTTTCTTAATCCAAGGGATTTTGATAAAGAATCGATCAAAAATCAGATTAAGAATATGATTGAACAGGCGACGCCGATGCCATGTAGCTATCAGACCCGATTTTTGTAGCTAATAGCTACAGATTTTGAAGGAAACAGCTACATTTAAAAATTTGTAGCTATTTTGCTTGATTTTTGTAGCTATTAGCTACAGATTTCAGGCTTCATAGCTACAAGCGAGTGCATAACCCCGCGCAGCCGTCCTCAGTACCCCGCGAGGAACTCGCGCGTTCTCTCATTTTGAGGATTGGAAATTATATCGCTGCCCTGTTCGACAATTACGCCGCCGTCCATGAAGACCAACTTGTCAGCTACGTCGCGGGCAAAGCTCATCTCGTGAGTTACGATGACCATTGTCATCTTCTCTTCCGCAAGCTCACGGATAACTTTCAAGATTCCGCCGGTAAGTTCGGGATCCAGTGCAGATGTCGGCTCGTCGAAGAATAAAATCTCGGGATTTACGGCGAGAGCTCTGGCGATTGACACACGCTGCTGCTGACCGCCCGATAAGTTACAAGGATATGAATCCGCCTTGTCACTCATGCCCATCTTCTCAAGCAGTGAGTCGCATATCGCATCTGCCTCATCACGGCTCTTCTTGTGAACGTGAATCAGTGCCTCTGTGATGTTGCGGCGTACGGAAAAATGCGGGAACAGGTTAAAATTCTGGAAGACAAGTCCGAACTTGGAGCGGATGTCGACCATCGTCTTCTTATCCGCATAAGTCGTAACTCCGTTGTCATCTGTGGACGCAAGAACGTCGCCGCCGATATTGATAGTTCCGGAATCGATCTTTTCGAGAGTGGTGGCGCAGCGAAGAAGTGTGGACTTGCCGCCGCCCGAAGGTCCGATGATGCCGACGACCTCGCCCTCGGCAACGTTAAGGGAAATCCCCTTGAGCACTTCGAGGGAGCCGAATGACTTATGTATGTTGTTCATCTCAAGTACATTCATAAAAGCCTCAGGAATAGTAGTTCATTGACTTCTCCGCACGGTTCATGACTATCTCGATGATACCGTTCATCACGTAGTAGAAAACTCCCGCCACGATGAACGGCATTACCGAAACCTGAGCCGACGCCAGATTCTTCGCCGCCGTAAACATTTCCGTCACCGCGAGCACCTGCGCGAGCGACGTATCCTTAACCAGTGTAATAACTTCGTTCGTCACCGACGGCAGCACGCGCTTAACGACCTGCGGCAGGATAATTCTGAAGTACGTCTGCATCCTCGAAAAGCCGAGTATCTGCGCCGCTTCGTACTGACCCACAGGCATGGACTGAATGCCGCCTCTGAAGATTTCCGCGAAGTATGCCGCGTAATTAATCGAAAAACCAATGACTGTCGCCACAAATCTGTACTTGAAAGGTCCGACATCCAAATCGGAAAGCCTTACATGAAACAGATAATAAGGTCCGAAATACACAAGCAGGAGCTGAAGCATCAGCGGAGTGCCGCGCATCACGGAAATATAAATACGGACGAGTCCCGCAACGATTTTATTCTTAGCCATTCGCCCCCGGGCCACGATAAGCCCGAGGGGAATGGAAAAAATAAGCGTCAGGAAAAATATACCTAAGGTATATCTCAGTCCGTATGCAAGCTGTATAAATGTCGACAGCAGATTACTCATCAGCCGATTGTTGTGATGTCCTCACCGAACCACTCGTTTGAAATCTCAGCGAGTGTGCCGTCTGCAGCCATCTGCTCGAGAGTCTGCTGAACCTGATCGCGAAGCTCTGTGTTTCCGAGAGCAAAGCCAACGCCGTACTCCTCGCTTGCGATAACCTCATCGAGAACGATGAAATCCATACCGGATGTGGAAATCTCATATCTTGCAACAATCTCGTCCATAACAACTGCGTCGATGGAACCGGAATCGAGCTCCATCATGGCGTTGAGATAATCGTCTGTCTGAATGAGCTCGCCGAAGGAATTAAGAAGCTCCTCGTTTTCCTCGAGTGCCGCAAGTCCGGAAGAATCCTTCTGAACGGCAACTGTGAGACCCTCAAGGTCTGCAAGTGTGGAAATACCGGAATCGGATCTTACAACAACAACCTGGTTATTAGCCATATAAGCCTCTGTCCATGTGTACTGATCCTCACGGCCGCTCATTGTGAAACCGTTCCAGATGCAGTCGATGTTTCCGGAAGAGAGCTCCTGGTCCTTGGAATCCCATGCGATAGGCTGAGCAACGAACTCCATTCCGAGTCTGTCTGCAACCTCGCTAGCAAGGTCAAGGTCGAAACCTGTGTAAGAACCGTCATCTGCAACAAAACCCATCGGAGGGAACTCGGCGTCAAAGCCTACAACAAACTGCTCTACAGCTGTCTCCTCGGTAGCCTCCTCATCGGAAGAACAAGCTGTAAAAGGCAGTGCGAGCATAGCCGCAGCCAAAGCCAGTGTAATAAATTTCTTCATAACTTTCTCCTTTTCTTTTACGAAGCGTTTTTTAACACCCGCGTATTATAGCAGAGAAAGTACTTTAGTGCGATAGAGAATTTAGCCAAATAAAGTTCCGCCCGCTGTAAGTCTTTAGAGCATTATTTAACCTCGGCAACAAGCTCCGTAATCTGCTCCAAAGTAAGAGGAACTCTCGAGCCCACGGCAAAACTGGATCCGCCGTCCGTCCAGGTTGCAAGATACCATCCGTCCTCACGTCCGCTGATACTAACGTTATCATAGGATCCGGCATTCACGGTATCCGTCTCGGTATAGACATTGTAGTCGCCGCTTATATCTTCGCTGCCCGGGGCTTTGCGAACGTAGTAAATCTCGTAGCCGTCCTCGCCCAGATACTGAACCTCGACCAATCCCGTGGAATATACAAAATACAAAATATCTTCACTGTCTCCGAACTTCTCGGGCGCCTCAAGACTAATCCCCGACAATTCGCGGGCTTCTTCCAAAGATGTAACTTCCGTCATCGGATTTACCGCCATAGCTATATCCCCCTCTGCCTCTTCATATACATCCGCCTCTTCCGAAGCGACCTCGTTTTCCTCTTCAGCTTCTGCCTCAACCGCATCCGTATACATCTCGGCATCATAAAGCATCATCGAATTCACGCCGTCCTCAACAAGTGCGGCCTCAGTGGCAACTTCAACACGGGCTTCGTCAACCCCCGCGGTATCTGTGGACTTACCCGAACTTGCAACATTATAAAGCACCGTCACACCGATAACCAAAGCCGCGGCAGCCGCTATCGACGGCGCCAGTAGCTTTAATCCCAGATGCGTTATTTTCGCAGGAGCAGTCTCGCCCGATGCTTCTTCGATATACTTCTCGTCCACGTCGCCCATCACGCGCAGTAGTTTAGTTTCTTTCTCGTAATTCATAGTGTGTAACCTTCCTTTGTAAGCCTGTCCGCAAGCGCTTTACGGCTTCTGGACAGACTCATCTTTACTTTGCTTACGCCAAACCCGAAGTTGTCCGCGATGTCCTCCACCGAATCGGCGTAAAAATACCTTCGCATGAAGATCTTCCGGGAATCGGGCTTTAGGGTTGAAAGGAAAGAATCAAGGATGCGCTTGAGGTCGTTTTCGTCGGCAAGCCTTCCGGCATCCGTGTCCGCGGACGGAATGCACTCGGAGAGCTCGTCAAGCAGCACGGGAACTTCACTTCCGCCTCTCTTATCGGCGTGCATGCGGTCATACATGTCAAGCGAGAGATTACGCGCAATCCTGCTCAGAAACGCTGACAGCACCGAGGGCTTCGTGGGCGGAATCTTGTTCCACGCCTTAAGATACGTGTCCTGCTCGCACTCCTCCGAGTCCTCGTGACTCTTCAAAATCCCGTAGGACACACTTCTTATGAGCCTGCCGTACTTGGCCTTGGTCTGACTTATCGCCTCCTCAGACCGAGCGAAAAAGAGCTCAATTATCTTCTCGTCTTCCACAACAGCTTGTCCTTTCTTTCATCTAAAGTCTCAGGCTCCGTAAGCCTTCTTACCCTATAAGACGGAACATACCGCCCGAAGGTCACACTTGCCTTAATATACGATAAAAGCCGCGGCTCATCCACCGCGGCTCTTCTTAAATTTCAAATCAAAAACAAACTTTACGGATTCGGATATCCGAGGCTGTCGAGGAACGTGTTAATCTCATTTCTCGAATCAACAATCTCGGAACTCTCCGTGGGATTTGACATCGCAATCAGCACCATGTCGCCCTTAAGGAGCAGCAAATCGTGGTAAATCATCGTCGTATCGCCTTCATCAACCGAGCCGTGGATAATCACGTAGCATTCGTTGCCGTCAAATTCCGACGCGCTTCTGCCCGAGAGATCCTCATCGCCGTCGATAACCGCCTCGTAAGTATTCTCATAGTAATACTCGAAAAGCGCCTTTGCCGTCTCTTCATCCGAACACTTTACATAAGAAAAGTAACTGACATCAGTCTCCGCATCGATATCGATATCATAATCATAATCCTGCGAACCCGTAAAAGAAAATGCTCCGTCCTCATACTCTTCGTAATCGTCAAATCCGATTGCATCAAGAGCCTCTAAAATATCCTCCTCGTCGATGTCACCGAAGTCAGTGTCAAAGTCAATCTCATAAGTCTTCGAGCAACCCGCAAAAAGTGTTGCCGCTGCCAGAGCACAAGCACAAACACTAATCAACTTTTTCTTCATCTTCAAAATCCACTCCTCTTCAAAGTTAAAAAATATATTACCTGTCTTCTCTGTAATAATTCACGCCGACCGCCGACGGGCAGTTCGAATTCTTCGAGTCCTTCATCGAGCTTACAATCAGGACTATCAAAGTCACCGCGAACGGCAGAGCCGAGAAGAACTGCGCCGGAATGGCACTCAGCCATCCCAGTGTCTTCGGAAACGTTGTAGCAAGCGGCACATTATAAACTCGGAGCGTATTAAAGAATCCGAATATAAAAGTACCGGAAATAGCCTTGGCCGTGCTCCAGTTTGCAAAGATAACAAGAGCTATCGCAATCCAGCCGTAACCGTTAATCCAACAGTTCGAGCCCTCAAACGTGCCGCCCATGTTAAGTCCCATGTAAAGACCGCCGATTCCCATGATGCCCGAACCGAACATTATATGAAGATACTTATACTTCACGATGTTGATTCCGAGGGAGTCCGCGGTTCCCGGGTTCTCGCCGATGGACCTCAGGCGCAAACCGGTGGTCGTCTTTTCGAAGTAAAGCCAGATTAAGACTGCAAGTACAACCGCGAAGTAAACAAGAATGTTATGCGAGAAGAACGCTTTGCCCAGGAACGGAATCTTCGACAGTAAAGGAATCTCGATATCCGAGAACCCCTTCACGAGATTCGCGCTGTCACGAAGATAAGGCCAGTCGGTTCCCAGAGCGTTGCCGATGAAGTAGTACACCGCAACGCCGATGGTTGTGATTGTAAGGCCCGTGACGTTCTGGTTAGCCTGCAGGGTAATCGTAAACAGCGAGAAAATCGCACCTACCAGTGCGGAGACGATGAAACTTACAAGAACCGCCACCAGGAGGCTGTCACATTTGCAGCCTGCAAGGAAACCGAAGACGGCGCCGATTGCCATCGTGCCCTCGACACCCAGATTCAACGATCCGCTCTTCTCGACCATAATCTCACCGCAGGTCGCGTAAAGCAGCGGAATCGAGTATATAACAATGTTAAACACAAATAATGTCAGTACATCAAGCATCCTTCTGACTCCTTCTCCTCACTATCCTGAAGTTGGCGAAAAAGTCCGCCGCAAGTATCGAGAACAGGAAAATTCCCTGCATCAGGTCAGCGAAGTTATGATCAATCGAGGGGTAGGATGCAGAGGCTACCTGGCAGCCGTACTGCAGTACCGAGATAAGAAGACTTACTATTGCAATCGCAGGTGTCGACAGCTTCGACAGCCATGCGACGATAACGCCCGTCCAGCCGACGTTATTTGTGATGTCGGTGGAGATTGTTCTTGCGGAAGCAGCGGTGAAAGCGCCTGCGAGACCGATCAAAGCCGCAGAGAGGAAAATCGTCCTCACCGTAATCTTATAAACGCTCATTCCCGCGTACTTAGCGGTATTTATGCTGTCGCCTACCACGGAAATCTCGTAGCCGTGCTTCGTGGACTTCAAGTAGAAATAGATGATTACCGCCAAAGCGACCGCAATTATCACGGAATACGAGAGGGTGAAGCTTCCTATCGTGATGCCGCCCATCTGCGCATTTTCGGGGAACTTCGCGAAAACAGGCCTTTCAGAGTCGTCTCTAAGGAAGAAGTTCCAGTCGGCTTTGGTGTCGCCGATGTACTTGATGACGTAGAGCATGATGTAGTTAATCATGAGTGTCACAAGTGTCTCGTTGGTATTAAACCTTACCTTGAGGTGTGCGGTAAAAAAGCCGATCAGACCTGCGGAGAAAAACGCCGCTATACACATAAGAATAATAACAACAGGTCCCGGGAGAGTATCTCCGAGTTTGAAAGCAACCCATGCCGCAAAGATGGCACCCGTTATGAATTCACCCTCGCCTCCGATGTTCCAGAACTTCATCTTAAACGATAGAGAAAGCGCCAGAGACGTGATAATAAGCGGAACAAACAGCTTCATCAGACCTTCGATACTCTTGGCCGGATAGTGATTGCCGATAAGTCCGATTGTTACCATGTCGCGGTAATAGATAAACGGATTGATATCAAGGGATGCCAGAAAGATGCCGCCGATTACAAAAGAAATCGCAATGCCTATTAAATAAAGGCAAATCTTCTTGCCGAGACCCGTATCTGTTTTTCTTACAAGATGGAAAGCTTTCATTCTTCACTCTCCCCCTCACTCATGTCTTTGGCCTCATCCCACTCTTCCTCAGTGAAGTTAGAGTCGCGTGCGATACCCGCTGTCTTGCCTTCCTTCGAGTCCACAAGGTTAAGAGCACCGGTCATCATGAGACCCAGCTGCTCCTTATCGGTCTTGGCCGCATGAACAACGCCCATGAGCTTGCCGTGGCAGATGACCATAATCTTATCGCACAGAGCAAGCATGACATCGAGGTCCTCGCCGATAAACAAGACGCCGACGCCCTTCTTCTTCTGTTCGTTGATAATATCGTAAATCGTGTAAGAAGAATTGATATCAAGGCCTCGCACGGGATATGCCGTTATAAGAACGTTCGGACCCGACTTAATCTCGCGTCCGAGCAAAACCTTCTGAACATTACCGCCCGAGAGCTTTCTTACCGGGGTCTCAGTCGAAGGAGTAACGATATCAAGCTCCTTGATAATATCCTCTGCCTCCGCCCTTGCATTCTTTCTGTCAACAAAAGGGCCCTTGGAATCAGAGTACTTCTTAAGCATAACGTTGTCGGTTATCGAAAGCGACGGACTTAATCCCATTCCGAGCCTGTCCTCGGGAATAAAACTCATAGCGATACCCAGGTCGGATATCTCCTTCGCGTTCTTGCCCACGAGGTTGTAACCCATGTGAACAATCTTGCCGGACTTAATCTTGCGAAGACCCGCTATCGCCTCACACAGTTCCTTCTGGCCGCTTCCCGCGATACCTGCAACGCCCAAAATCTCGCCGCCTCTTATGTAAAAGCTCATGCCGTCGACCGCCAAAGACCCTACATCACTTTCGATGCACAAATCTCTTATCTCAAGCAAAGGCTTTGTCTTATCAATAACGGGACGGCTTATGTTGAGGTCAATCTTGTGACCTACCATGAGCTCCGTTAGCTCCTTCTCATTGGTCTTGGAAGTCTCCACCGTATCAATGTACTCGCCCTTGCGAAGTACCGCAACACGGTCGGAAATCTCCATAACCTCGTTCAACTTATGTGTAATTATTATTATCGAATGTCCGCTTTCCTTCATCTTCCTGCAGACGTCGAAAAGCTTCTTTGTTTCCTGAATTGTGAGCACCGCCGTAGGTTCGTCGAGAATTATGACCTTCGCTCCGTAACACAAAACCTTAATTATCTCGAGGGTCTGCTTCTCGGAAACAGACATGTTCGCGACCTTCTTGGCCGGGTCAATCTCGAAGCCGAACTTCGCGGCTATCTCTTCTATCTCCTTATTGCGGTCTTTCTTCAAAAGAAATCCGCTGTCTCTCTTACCTATCCAAATGTTATCCGCTGCGGTAAAGCGGTCAATCAACTTAAAGTGCTGATGCACCATTCCGATACCAAGCCTGCCGGCATCATCCGGAGACGTTATCGTGGCCTCTTTGCCGTCTATAAAAATAGAACCGCTGTCGGGCATGTAGATGCCCGACAGCATGTTCATAAGTGTCGTTTTGCCTGAGCCGTTTTCGCCGAGGAGAGCAAGAATCTCGCCTCTTCTAAGCTTTAGGTTAATGTTTTTATTGGCAGCGACAGATCCGAAGTTCTTGGATATGTCGCGAAGCTCAATAACAAGATCTTCAGTCTGCTCTGCCATAAAAACCTCTTTTCTTTAATCCTTAAAAATTAAGACTCAGCGACAACGCCTGCAACGTAGTAGTTCATGGAACCCTGGATTACGCTGTCCTCTACGGAAGCGCCGCCGGCCTCAACGATAACCTCACCGTTGTTTGTAACGAGATCCTGATCAACCTGAGCAACGGTAACGGAACCTGCCTCACCGGAGAACTGAAGAGCTACACCGGAGAATACGTCCCACTCGCCTGAAACCATGAGGTCTCTTGCAAGCTCGATAGCCTCAGCTGTCTCGGGAGCGTTGTTATCTGTAAGAGGAGAAACGTCAACCATACCCTCGGAAAGACCCTCGTAGTAGTTGCCGCCCATGTTTGTAACGAACTCGGAAGCGGAAGACTCATTCATAACAGTCTCGATAGCTGTCTGATAGAAAACATCCCAGTTCCAGATAGGAGCTGTGAGGTGTGCATCAGGTGCATCTGTTGTCATGTCAGAGTTGTAGCCGCAGCCGTAAACGCCCTTCTCCTGGGCAACAATCTGAGGCTGAGCGGAGTCACAGTGCTGAGCGATAACGCCGCAGCCGTATGTGTCAACGAGAACCTCGGCAGCCTGACGCTCAAGCTCCTGATCGCCCCATGTGGAAATCTGATTTACGTGAACAACAGCATCGGGGTTAACTGCGAGAGCACCCATTGTGAAAGCGTTGATACCGGAGCATGTCTCGGCGTACTCTGTACCCCAGGCAGCTACATAACCGATATCGTTGTTGCCAATCTCCAAAGACTTATAACCTGCTGCGATACCTGCGAGGTAACGAGCCTGGTAAATTCTTCCGAAGTAGTTGTTGAAGTTAGTGTCGTTGGACAGATAACCTGTGCCGTGGCAGAAAACGATGTCAGGATAGTTCTCTGCAGCATCAGCGAAAGCGTTAAGGTAACCGAAGCTGATACCGAAGATGATATCACAGCCCTGACCTGCAAGCTGGTCGATGGCGTTTGTTACCTGATCGTAGTCCTCGGAAACATTGTCAATAATCTTGAGGTTTGTCTCTGTGGAAAGACCCAGGTTTTCCATTGCCTTTGTGATACCGCTGTGGTGAGCGTATGTGTAGCCCGCAGTATCGTTCTGGCTGTTGATGTAGATGGCACCGACAATTACATCGCTTGATGCGCTGTCGGAAGATGTCTCCTCAGTAGCAGCGGAAGAGCAGCCTGTAAGAAGAGCTGCGCAAAGCATTACTGAAGCAACAATAGCCGAAAGTAATTTCTTCATAATTTTCCTCCTGTAAAATTACTTCATCATATATGTACAAATAAATACATATCAGGTTGAACTGTGACGGAACTGAATCGTACCGTCTTCCATCGAGTCGATGATTGCAAGGGACTCAACCCTTACGCCCTCTTCTCTGAGTAAATCTCCTCCGCCCTGGAAACCCTTCTCGATGGCGATAACGGCACCGGACAGCTTAGCTCCCGACTGCTCCACAATGTGAATCAAGCCGTTAAGCGCATTTCCCTTGGCAAGAAAATCGTCGCAAATAAGAACGACATCGTTCTCGGAAATGTACTTCCTCGATACAACGATGTCGAATGTCTTCTTGTGTGTGTAAGAATAAACCGAAGCTTTGTAAATGTCTCCGGAGACATTAAGAGCTCCGTACTTCTTCGCGAAAACCATCGGGACATGGAGAGCCGCCGCCACCGCAAAAGCAATCGCAATACCCGAAGCCTCCACAGTAAGCACCTTTGTGATACCGCAGTCCTTAAAAAGTCTCGCGCCTTCCTGACCCATCTTCACCATGAAGTCTGTGTCAATCTGCTGGTTGAGAAATCCGCCGACCTTAAGGATGTCGCCGGGAAAAACCTCACCCTCTCTGAGTATTTTCTCCTCAAGCTCTAAAACGGTAATCACCTCTCCTCTGAAATGAAATACCCCACAATTTTAGATTGCGGGGTATAGTCATGTCAACGAATTTTTTATATAAAATTACGCTTCAGAATCGCCGTTTTCCGTGTAGTCTTCACTATCGTCTGCGTATGTGTCGGGTACCGCCGGTATCTCACGCGCTTCGGGGAAATCGGGTTCATCTTCGCTCTTAGCCTCAGGAGCCTCATGAACTTCGGGAGCCTCGGGCTTAGAAGAAGTCTCACTTTGCTTGTTTAAGATTTCCCTAGCCACATCAAGGTTACCGTCAGCCTCGTAAATAGCCTCGAACTCGGGGCCGTCAACCTTGTAGACCTCAATAAGGCGGGTTGCAAGGCCCTCTACCACCTTACGCTTTTCGTTAAGGATACGCTTGGTGTCCTCGTAGCACTCGCTGATGATTCTCTGTACTTCCTTGTCAATCTCAGCCGCGGTCGCATCGGAGTAGGACTGAACCTGACCGAAGGACGCACCGACGAAGACTTCCTGATTATCGTCGCCGAAGACCATGTTCCTGAACTTCGGAGATAAGCCGTAACGCTTAACCATAGCGGTTGCCACGCGGTTGCAGTGCTGAAGGTCGGATGCCGCACCGGTCGAGACTTCACCCAGGAAAATCTCCTCTGCGGCTCTTCCTCCGAGACTCATTCTGATCGTATCAAGCAGCATCTTCTCTGTGTAGTAATCAAGGTCTTCCTTAGGCTTATATGCCGTAAATCCGCCTGCCTGACCCGCAGGAATAATCGTTACACGGTCGACCTTCTCAACATCTGACGTTGCCCTCAGGACAACAGCATGTCCGGACTCGTGGTAAGCCGTAAGGCGCTTTGCTCTGTCTGTAAGCTTCTTGGAGTTCTTCTCGGGACCCATCATTACGCGGAACATCGCATCGTTAATCTCGAGGGCGGAAATCTGCTTCTTGTTGCGTCTTGCGGCAAGGAGAGCCGCCTCGTTTAAGAGATTGGCGAGGTCTGCACCTGTAAAACCGACAGTCGACAGAGCAATCTCGCGGAGCTTAACGTCCTTGCCAAGGGGCTTGCCTTTGGCATGTATCTTGAGGATAGCCTCACGCTCATCGGCATCGGGCGGGTTGACCATAACTCTTCTGTCAAATCTTCCCGGACGAAGAAGTGCCGGATCCAAAACATCAACACGGTTCGTCGCCGCGATTACAATTACGTTGGTATTTACATCAAAACCGTCCATCTCAACGAGAATCTGGTTAAGTGTCTGCTCACGCTCATCCTGTCCGCCGCCGAGACCCGCGCCTCTCTTACGACCGACGGCATCAATCTCATCGATAAAGATAACCGCGGGAGCCGCTTTCTTCGCATCAGCGAAAAGGCTTCTTACACGCGACGCACCGACACCGACGAGCATCTCGACGAAGTCGGAACCGGAGATATAGAAGAAAGGAACTCCGGCTTCACCCGCGACAGCTCTTGCAAGCAAGGTCTTACCTGTACCGGGAAGTCCGTGGAGCAAGACGCCCTTCGGGATCTTCGCACCGAGTTCCTGGTATTTCTTGGGGTTTTTGAGGAAGTCTACAATCTCGGAGAGCTCTTCCTTCTCTTCGACGGAACCCGCGACATCCGAGAACTTAACCTTAATCTCATTAGGTGCCGTCAGACGCGCTCTGTTCGAACCGAAGGAGAACACGCTGTTTCCTTCCTTTGACTGGCGGTTCAGGTTCATAAAGATAATGAACACCAGAATCACCATACCGACTATCGACAAAGCATTAAGAATCGTCGTCCAGTCCAGGGGCTCCGAGTAGTTATACTCGTCAATCAGTCCCTCGGACTTATACTCATCGAGCTTCTCAACGAGATCGTCGATGTACTCATAAGGAATTTCCTGTGTCACATACTGTAAGTGTCCCGAGACATCCTTGTATTCAACCGTTACCGTCGTACCGTTAATATCAACGGAAGATACGTCAAGATCTGAATCCTCAATGATATCCATGACATCAGACAGCGTTGTCTGCGAAGCATTCGCACCGTTGCCGAACATCAGCGACGAGAACAGCAAGAGGATTCCTATGAGAATCGCATAGAACGCTATCGCCGCACCGGGCTTCGGTGACTTGCCGAGATTCTTGGTCGGGAAACTATTTTTGTTGGAATTATTGCTCATCCGTTACCTCACTACCATCACGTCTTTAAAATTACGATACTTTCCATCGTAGTCGAGACCGTAGCCGACAACAAACTTATCAGGTATCGTAAAGCAGTTATAATCCGGTACGAGCTCGACCACACGTCTCGAAGGCTTGTCGAAAGCAGTACAAATCTTAATGGATCTGGGTTCTCTCATCGACAGCATCTCACTCAATTTAACAAGTGTTCTTCCCGTATCGATTATATCCTCGACAATAAGCACGTTCTTGTCCTTAATGTCGGTCGTGATGTCCTTCTTGAAAATAAAATTACCGGTGGACTGCTCTCCCTTGTAACTTGACACCTGCAGGAAATCCACAATAACAGGCATATCAAGCTGTCTTACAAGATCCGCGGTAAACACGAAAGCCCCTGTCAGGACTCCTATTACAACAAGCGGCTCGCCGTTATAGTCCGCATTAATGCGTGCGGCCACTTCCCTGACCTTCTCTTCAATCTCCTGAGCAGATATAAGCGTCTCGAACTCTTCCACCGTTAATCTCCTTCTTCCGTGACAAGAAGATTTATAAGCTCCCCCTGACCCGGATGGCCGGCCTCCAGCCATTTACTTCGTGATTTACCTGATATGAACCCCTCGGTATGCGCGACACCCGGAATCCACAAGATCCGATCCTCACCCGTAACATACAGCAAGTGCCGTCTCGCGTCCCTCGGGACCTTCAAATCCGACAGGAGCTTCTTCAAATCCGTCTCGCAGGAACTTCCCGCCTTATGAATCTTCGAAAACTCCGTTCTGCCGCCTATTACGAGCTCATCGCGGTCCGTAAACCACGAAAAGTTATTATATACTATTGATTCATTATTCTCAACGATTGAAGCCTTAAGTAAAAGATGCGAATAAGGCAATTTTAAGGTTTTCGCGCCGGTGCGAAGCTCGTCCTTCGTAATCTTTACGGGTTCGGGCAGCAAAGCCGCCGGGAACCCCATCCTGCTCGAAAAGGCGCACGCCAGCCCCTCCGAGCCGTCCGCACCGCAGAACCCGAGAAAACCTCCTGCAGCCAAAGCCTTCCTCCCAAACGGCATATTCGAGCATCTCGTGCCTTTGTCCCCGGGAATAAGATTCATTGCCGCCCTGACATGCACCGCCTCGAAGTCCGTCAGATTGCCAAAGGTCTCAAGCCACAAAAGCCTGATAACGCGACTGCTGATTGCATCGTGAAGCCCTTCAACCGCGGAAGTTTCAACAAAAGTGTACCCGCCCGTGCGAATTACGCATTCTTCGTAAGCCTTCTTCGCCTCTCTGTTAATAAAATCCGCATCTGTTTCAAGAAGCCGGCTTGTCTCGAACACTGCTTCCTTCGGATCTTTCACCGCAACCTTCGAAATCTCGGGCAGAATGATATTTCTCCATCCGTTTCTGGTGTAGTCGGTATCGCTGTTGGTCTCATCAATCGCATATTTCCCGCCTTTAAGCTCCAGATAAGATAAAATCTCGTCCTTATCAACGCACAGCAGCGGTCTTATAACGTCTCCTCCGGACTTCATGCCTGTTAAACCCTCGAGTCCTGCGCCGCGGAAGAGGTTCATGAGAAAAGTCTCCGTCAGATCTCCCTTGTGATGGGCGGTCGCGATTTTAACCTCGTCTGTGCCTGCTGAAAGCAACTCGGCCTCTTGTCTGAAAGCCTCATACCGCCTAATCCTTCCGGTCTCTTCAAGTCCTCTTCCGAGAGTCTTGCTGTCACCTGCGATATCAAATTCATAAAGCTTAAACGGAACGCCGAGCCTTACGCACAAGTCACTTGCAAGATTCGCGTCCTCGCTCGCACACTCCCGCAGGCCGTGATTTACGTGAACCGCATAAAGCTTCGGGAAACCTTCAAACTCCTCCGAGAACTCTTTGAGCACAAGCAGGAGCGCTACGGAATCGGGGCCTCCCGACAGTCCCGTAACAATAGCCGAAACGCCGGCAAATAAACCCTTGCCGGCGCAGTAGTCATAAACTCTTCGAGCGAAATCGGTAAGCATGCCTCAGAAATTATCCGGAAAATCCGTGTTGGAATCAGAGAAGAAATCCTCGTTCTCGTCGTTAACGAACGCTTCCTCGTCGTCCGCGTCAGGAGGCTCGGGAATTTCAGCCTCGGGAGGTTCAGGAGGCAGCGGCGCTTCCTCGAAAGAATAATCCGAAGCCGCAGACTGCGAATCCGTTGTCCTTGTGTAAGCCGAAGAATTCGGATCCTTCGGGTCATCGGGCCTGTCAGCCTCGAAGAAGAGCGTTCTCTCGCCCATCCATTTAACAAACGCCGTGTCCGTCGCACCGTGTCTGTTCTTGGCGACAATCAGCTGTGCGTCCTCAATCTTCTTCTTCTCTTTATTCTTGTTGTAGTAATCAGGTCTGTGAATAAAAATAACGCAGTCGGCATCCTGCTCGATGGCACCCGAATCTCTGATATCGGCAAGACCCGGAATATGGTCACCGTCCTCACGGTTCTCGGTACCACGGTTGAGCTGTGACAGAGCGATAACCGGAAGCTTCAACTCTTTGGCAAGAATCTTCAAAGACCTCGAGATATCCGCTATCTCATTTTGTCTGCTGCCGGAATATCTTCCGGGGTAAGTCATGAGCTGAAGGTAGTCGATGATAACAAGTCCCAGAGGAATCTTCGTCTGGAGCTCCTTACACTTAGCCATGATATCCATCGGATTCGTGTCGGTCTGCTCATCAATATAAATCGGCAACGGCGAGATCTTCGCGAAAGTATTGTTAAGCTCAGCTTCCTCCTCACGCGTTATGTCCGCGCGCTCGATAGCCTTGAAACTTGTCTTGGACATGGAAGCGAGAATTCTGTTTGCAATCTCGCTCTTGCTCATCTCGAGCGAAAATATCGCGACCGGCTTCGAGTAAATTCCCGCCACATTCTTCGCGATATTAAGAACCAGAGCGGTCTTACCCATACCCGGTCGGGCCGCGATGATGTTTATGGTTCCGGGGCGAAATCCGCCCGTGATGTTATCGAGATACCTAAAGCCTGTCTTAACCGCCTTCTGCTCGCGGTCTCCGAAGGCTGTATCGTGAAGTTCCTTAAGGTTACGCCTCAGGATAGATGACAGCTTCTCAAAGCCGTCATCCTCGGTCGTATCCTTGAGGTCGTTAAGTCTTCCGACACCAACGTCGATGATATCGTTTACGCTGTTCTTGCGGCTTCTGGCAAGATTGGTCAAATCAGTCAGAGTGTTTACAAGTTTCCTCGATGACGCGTTTGCTGTAACTACTCTTATATAGCTGTCGATACCCGCGATAACCGACTGGACATTTGCAACCGCATAGACGTACTGATCGCCTCCGGCTTTGCTGATATTGCCGTCGGTCTCGAGCTTCTCGCAGACCGTAATTCGCGTGGGAGTTACGTTGTCGAGGTAAAGCTTACTGATTGCCTCGTAAATATAAACGTGCCTTGAATCAGAGAAATCCTGAGCAACCAGACGCTTGCCGACGCAAATGCCGAGAGCATCCTTGTTACGCATGCAAAGCGCGAGCAGAGCCTTCTCCGCTTCAATCGCATTGTAAGAGCTCTTCGAGCCCTCAGATACCAGGTTGTCCGTGAGATCTCTGTCCGACATCAAAGAGCCTCTACGTTAACGTTAATCTCGCAGGAAACCTTGGGGTGAAGCTTAATTCTGACACCGAAGGTTCCGACATTCTTGATGGGGGACTCGATTACGACCTGCTTCTTCGCGATATCGTAACCGTTCTTCTTGAGCTCATCCGATACATCCTGGCTTGTAACCGCGCCGTAGAGCTTTCCGCCCTCGCCGCTCTTCATCTTCAGAGTAAAGGACTTGCCGCCTAAGTCCTCGGACAGCTTCTTTGCAGCCTCCAAAGCTCTCTTCTCGTGCTCTGCCTTCGCACCCTGCTTAAGCTTAACTTCGTTCATGTTGGCAGCCGAGGATTCCTTGGCAAGCTTCTTCTTCAGAAGAAAATTTCTGCCGTAACCGTCACTTACTTCAACCACCTCGCCTGACTTACCCAGGCCCTTAACATCCTGCAAAAGTATAACCTTCATATATTCCTCCGTGAGCTTCAAAGCTTAATTTAACAAATAAAAAATCGGGCATCCGGGGATGCCCGATAATTATATACTATCCGTGCGGCTATTTCTATTTAATTATCAGCCTGCATCGTACGGAAGAAGCGCAACCTGACGAGCACGCTTGATAGCTACTGTGAGCTCTCTCTGGTGCTTAGCGCAGGTTCCCGTCATTCTTCTGGGAAGAATCTTGCCTCTCTCGGAAATGTACTTGCCGAGGCGTGCAGTATCGAGGAAGTCGATCATCTCAACCTTCTCGGCGCAGAATGCGCAGCTCTTCCTGCGGTTTCTTCTGGGTCTCATAGGTCCGCCTGCGAAATCGTGGCCGGCCTTAGGTGCTCTTTCTCTGTTCTCAGCCATTGTCTTTCTCCTTAGAATGTAATGTTTTCCGTATCGTCATCGATAGGAAAAGGAAGATTCAAATCGTCATCGGATCCTTCGAAAGGATTATCGCTCACCGTGGGCGCTATCTGCTTATTGGGAGCAGTCGGAGCCGCGGGTGCCTGATAAGAAGCAGGTGCGGAAGGTGCCTTGGAAGCTGTACCGTAACCGGTATTGCCGGAATTGTAGCTTCCGGAGCTCTGTCCGGACTGCTGGTGCGACTGGGAAGCGGACTCAACAAACTCCGCCTCATCAACGACGACTTCTGTAACGAAGCGCTTCTGACCCGACTGATCGTCGTAGCTTCTTGTCTGGATGGAACCGACAACTCCGATTCTCGAACCCTTATGAAAATAAGAGCTGATGAAGTTTGCTGTCTGACGCCATGCCACGCAGTTGATAAAATCCGCCTGACGCTGGCCGTTCTGATCCTTGAAGCGACGGTCAACCGCGATTGTGAAGCGGCACACCGTTACCTGGGATGCAGTATTCTTAACTTCCGGATCCTTAGTAAGTCTTCCTACCAAAATTACTTTGTTCATGCTTTCTCCTCCGTGTCGTAAGTGTTACTCACTGACGCGGACAACCAGGAAACGCAGGACTCCCGCAGTAATCTTGAGAACACGCTCAAGCTCTCTGGGGAACTCACTTTCAGCAGTGAAAAGAACCTTAATGTAAGTACCTTCCTTGACGTCCTTGATCTCGTAAGCAAGCTTCTTTGTTCCGAGATTGTCAAGTGCATCAACTGTTCCTGCCGCAGCAATCTTGGACTGAATACCCTCAATAAGAGCGTTTACAGCCTCTTCACCGCCTGTGGGGTCAAGAACAGCTACCAACTGATACTGATTTGCCATAAATATTCACCTCCTTATGGACATTAGGCCCGCAACCTTCAGAAGCGGGCAAGGATGCTGTGTATTCTTAAATACAGCAAACGAGAGAATACCACGCCGGGTTATCCGTGTCAAATCGTCAAAAAACTATTACCCGGAGATTGTACCACATTTTCAGCAGAAACGCTGAGCCCCCAAATCTGCGATTATGTACGGAAACAAAATCTCAAGCCATGCCTTGACCGCACTGACCGTGTGAAGGCACGCGGCGTAGTTTTCGCCGGTCGGGTCGGGTATCGAGATGGATGCTATACGGCCGTCCTCTCCTCTGATTACAAGTCCCTTGGATGCCATATACGAGCTTAAAGAGAACACGCGTCCCTCCAAATCGGGGAACGAACTTAAAAGCTCGAACGCCTCCTCGTCCCTTATTGTCAAAATCAGATCGCTTCCGTCGTAAAGCTCCACGGACACTCTCTTTGATCGGTGGTGGTCGATACCTTTTCCCATAACCTCGCGGTAAGCCTTGCATAGTTCCTCGTCGGGTGCGATTCCGTCCGTCGCATAAAGCCCCGCTGACTCGGCATAAAGCTCCGCACCGACATTTGTATCTTCGCTGGAGCAGTAAGGCCCTTTACCGCGCAAAATCTCAGTAAACGTCCCTTCGCACACGGCTCCGAGATTAATATCATCCCCGCTTACAAACAGCACGGATGCCGTAAACAACTCATCAAAATAATCAAGCGGCACCTCTGACCCGCCCTGTTCGAGCTGCTCATACGCATGGGAAGGCACGTCGTCGCCCGCTTTCGCGCAGGCCTTGCTCAGACGATTCATGTACGCAACCTCCAAATCATCGCCCTTAAACCCGGACGCGAGGATTACGTTAACCTCCTGCCTGTCAAGAAGTCGTAGCCCGTCGAAAAGCCCGTGTGACGCAGCTTTTACATCAAGCGTCGCCCCGTAAACATAAAAATTTATGTGCGACAGCAAAATCTCATCGCCGAGTTTATAAAACAGCTCTTTTACTTCATTTCCGGCGAACACACCGATTCTGGCCGCGGGGTTGTTTTTGATAATTTCCTGCGCCCTCATGATGAAAGGAGATGCGATTGCAAAAAGCATCTTCTTCTGTTCATCCGAAAGCTTGTCTGCTTCTTCGATATTTTCGGGGAGATTCACATCCCCCGTTACAGAAGGCAGCATTATCGTCTCGACCGCACACGAAGGCGCGTAGTGTCTGTACTTCATTCCCGGAGACGGCGGTACAATATCGCCCGAGACAGCTCCTGCATACGTCACGCCGCCTTTGACCGCATCCTCAATCATCTTTCCGGTAATTGCTCCGGGCCTCAAGATTACGGGCTCGTCTCCCGTTGCATCTATTACCGTGGACTCAAGCCCTACATCAGAGCTCCCGCCGTCAACCACAGCGGAAACATATCCGTCCATGTCGTTCATGACGTGAAGCGCGGTCGTGGGGGACGGAGACCCGGATAAGTTTGCAGACGGCGCTGCCACCGGGCAGGCGCATAATTTCAAAAATTCACGGGCCACCGGATGCGAGGGCATTCTTATACCGACTGTATTAAGACCCGCGGTAACCTCGTCCGGGATCTTATCGCTCTTATTCATGATGACCGTAACGGGGCCGGGCATAAATGCATCAATCAAAGCCTTGGCAACGGGAGTAACGGAACTTGTCAATTCTTCAATCTGAGACTTATCCCATATGTGAACAATCAAAGGATTATCCCCGGGTCTGCCCTTTGCCTCGAATATTTTCTTTACCGCTTCGCCGTTAAACGCATCTGCTCCGAGACCGTAAACGGTTTCCGTGGGAAACCCCACAACCTCACCGGAAGCCAAAAAATCGGCGGCCTTTTTAAGGCCTTCCTCATCACCCTTCTTCACAAATAACGTGTCGTATTTCTTTACTCTGTCCATCACTCTTCCCCTTTTTCTTTTCGAGATGCGAGATCGATTGTAAGTGCATCGATTATCTCGTCGAGGTCGCCTCTTAAAATATCATCAAGCTTATAAAGCGTAAGGCCTATACGATGATCCGTGACGCGGCCGTCGTGATAGTTGTAAGTCCTTATCCTCTCGGCCCTGTCTCCCGTTCCGACCTGCGAACGGCGCTCAGAGTCCAAAGCCTCCTTGTCGCTCGTCCTTGCCATCTCCCAGAGCCTTGCCGAGAGCACCGCCATCGCTTTATCGCGGTTGGCAAACTGGCTTCTCTCGTCCTGGCAGGTAACCACAATTCCCGTCGGAATATGCGTGATTCTTATCGCGGACGAAGTCTTGTTTATGTGCTGACCTCCGGCGCCGGACGCCCTGAATCTGTCAATCTTTAAATCATCCGGGTTAATAACAACATCAGTGGGCTCGGCCTCAGGAAGCACCGCAACCGTCGCGGTTGACGTATGAATTCTGCCGCCCGACTCCGTGACCGGCACGCGCTGAATTCTGTGAACGCCGCTTTCAAACTTAAGGCGGCTGTAAGCATTCGCGCCGCTGACCTCGAAGACGATTTCCTTGAAGCCTCCGAGCTCCGTGTCGTTGCTGTCAAGAACCGACAGCGCATATCCCTTGGACGACGCATAGCCCTGATACATCTTAAACAAAGTCGCGGCACAAAGGGACGCTTCCTCGCCTCCGGCACCCGCTCTGATCTCCATGATTACAGACCTCTGATCTCTCGGATCCACAGGAGTCAGCATTAAAGCCAGAGAGCCTTCGAGATTTTCCATCTCGCTCTTCGCACTCTCAAGCTGCACCTTCGCGAGGTCCTTCATATCCTCATCGCCCTCGTCAATCAACTCGAGCGCTTCATCGATATCTTTCTTCAAGTCAAAATACCGCTTAATCTGCTCGGCCTTAACCGACAAATCCGCGAGCTCCTTTGACAGCTTAACGTAGCGATCCGTATCCGAGGCAACCGAAGGATCCGACAGGAGCCCCACGAGCTCGTCGTATTTTTGAAGTATCACCGCAAGCTTTGTCTCATCAAGCTGCACCTGAAGTCTCCTCCGCTAAAGTACTTTCGACCGCCTCGGGTGTGGGCGTCGAAGTAACATACACTACAATAGGCTCCCCGAATCTGTCAAAGAAAAATTCCAATAGTGCATCCGCATAAGCCCTGCCGCCCCCGCTTACAGCCTCCGGGTCAATCGGGTTCTCGACCGTATCCCTCGTATACTCGAAAAGCATACTGTCGCACTCCCCGTACGTCTTCTTCACAAGAATCATATACTCCCTGAAAGCATCGATATTGTCGCCGCCGATCAGCAGAACCGGTACGTAGTTTTGAACCGCACAATTTCTTATCACATCCCAGAGCGCATCCGATATCTCATCATCCGTGTTGATGACTATCATCATGTTCTGAGCGTAGTCCCTTTTCTCAGCGCCTCCGACCTCGTTGCCGTCCTTATCGTAAACTGTATAAGCGGTGTTGCCCTCTGCAACAGGCAGCGTTTCAAAGCCCGCCTGTCCGACGGTCAGAACCGTTATATCAGACGAGATGGCATCCAGATACTCGGGGACCTGACCGATCCAGTAAATTTCGTAGTCGAGTGTGTTTAAGTTATCCGCGAGCTCCTGAGTATGCGCCTCTTGCGCCTTCAATTTACTGTCTTCGCTGATCCGGTCCACCTCAAACATGAGGAAAAACACAACCACCGCCACAAGAAGCAAAATTACCGCCACGGTCGCAAGATTACGTCCGCTCATAGAAAGGCTCCGTATCTTTTATCGCGTCCTGCACCCAGTCTTTATCGTCTCCCGTGACCACGGACTCTACGCCTTCAAGACACGGCGTTATATATCTTGAGAATGTGTCGATGATGTAATCTCTCTCATCACCTTCGACATCCAAAGACAGCACAATGAGCCACTTAAGCTCCTCGGTCTCGGTGCTCTTCAAAATTCTTACCCAGACTTTCTTCAGCCTCTTCTCTTCCCTTGCAAAGCCCTCAACCAGACCCTTCATCCTCGGCGGGAAATTCGCGGCGTCAAGCACCTGCATATCAACGCCGTCGTCCTGCGGGCTCATCTGTCCGTTAATCGACTGCAAAAGCTCCTTGCCGAAGATCACCTCAGACGCACCGGGATTTATTATCATGCCGTCAAGATTTAACGAAGGCTCTAAGACCGTCTGCATAACATCCTCGAAAGATGCACGCACGCACTTCTGGTGCTCGTCCTTTTCGAGCGTTTTGAAGGAACCCGAGTCGCCGTAAACAACAATGAACCTGCGGCCCTTGTTGTCGCCCACGGCATGGAAGGAAAACTTCCCGTCCTTCACGTCGACCGGCACGAGAAAATCAGATGCGGCGGCGCACTTTAATACCCCGAGCATCTTCTCGTTCGAGCGATCGGCCCGAAGCTCATGCATAAGCTTTAAGAGCTCTTCGCCTTTAAGTTCACCTTCGAAGAAAACGTCATCCGCCATAAATCAGACTCCGTAGAAAAACTTCGCACACAGCGCGATCATAACGGGCAGCGTAATTACCATGAATACCAAAGTCAAAGCGACAGTCCTGGCACAAAACTTCGGTGCACAGTCGTAGCGCTCGGAGTAGATAACGCTCATCGTGCCCGACGGCAGCGCGGTCATCAGCGTCAGGGCGATAAGGGTCGCCGGAAGTATCGTCGTGTACTTCCCGATCAGGGTCAAAACTCCGATCATAAGAAGCGGGAAAACGATAAGTCTTAAGAGGCACACCAGATACGACTTCGAATCCGAGAACAGCTTCTTGATATCAACGGTTGCAAGGGTCGAGCCCATGATAATCATAGACAAGGGGAACGTCATGTTGCCCACAAGCTGCAATGTATCCGAGATAAACACCGGCGCTCTCCATGGAATCATAAATAAAATCACCGCGAGAACCGATGCGATTGATACAGGGTTTACATACTCCTTAATCGAAGGCTTTCTGCCCGATATGAGATGGACACCGTAGGTATAAAAGAACACGTTATAAACGAGGTTATAAATCGCCGCAAGAAGCATACCGGCGTCGCCGAAGAGCGAATACATGATGGGCATTCCGACGAAGCCCGTGTTAGCGAAGATCGAAGTCGAGACAAAGACGCGCCTCTCGCGGTCATCCATCTTCGTCCTCCACAGGATGAGTCTTAAGGCAACGAGCGTTACCAGATAATAAATCGCAGCACCCGCCGCGACCGCTATTATGGACCTCATAAGCGACGACGAATACTGATACTGACTCGACGACAAAATCGAGAACGGCAGCACGGCATTCAAAAGGAGATTCGTAAGCGTCAGCTGCCCCCGGTCATCGATAACCTTCTTTTTACGAAGAATCGTACCCAGCGCCAGTACAAGCGCCATCTCAAAGAAAACAATATAAAGTGATTTCATCTACTGATTATTCCCTCCCAAAGCAGCATACGAAGCTGTAACGGCATCGGTATAGTGCTTAAGAAGCTCTCTTGCCTGCGCGGAGGACTGCTTCGGGGTATAGACCTTGCTTGCGCGGTAAAGACCTTTAAGTTCATCAAGCCCCTCGAAAAATCCGCTTGTAAGGCCCGCGAGCATTCCAACCCCCGTCGCCGTCATCTCATCGGACTCGGCACGGGTTATGGTAACACCCAGCAAATCAGCCTGAAGCTGCATAAGAAATTCACATGCACAGACACCGCCGTCAACCTTCATGTGAGTTGATGCGATGTCGGTATCTTCCATCATAAGATCGACAAGTTCCGTCACCTGATAAGCAATCGACTCGACCGCGGCTCTCACGATATGTTCGCGTCCCGTGCCGCCCGTAAGTCCTGTGATGGTACCCCTTAAATCAGGATTCCAGTAAGGAGCGCCGAGTCCCGAGAACGCGGGCACCAGATACACTCCTCCGTTATCGCTCAGAGACGCACAAATCTTATCGCACTCCGACGGACTCTCGATAAATCCCATCTTATCGCGAAGCCACGTAATCACGGAGCCTCCCTGGAAGACGCTGCCCTCGAGTGCATAAACCGTTCTGCCTTCATAAGACCACGCCGCCGATGTAAGAAGTCCGCTTCCCGAGAACGCCGGTGCGTCGCCTATGTTCATGAGCGTGAAGCATCCGGTGCCGTAAGTGGTCTTCGCTTCTCCCGTTTCAAAGCACCCCTGTCCGAACAGCGCCGCCGCCTGGTCTCCCGCGACCGCGTTGATGTGAACGCCGTTTAAGCGCTTCAGGGCCTTGCACTCTTTATCAGAGAGTTTGTAAGTCTTCTTAAGTTCCGTCGCATCAAGCTTTATCTCGCCGAAGTCACTGCAAGAAGGCTTAGGCTCGGCAAGAGCTCTTCTCGGAATATCGAACAGCTCCAACAGTTCGTCACTGTACTGCAGTTCGTTGATATCAAACAGCAAAGTTCTTGAGCAGTTCGAGTAGTCGCTCTTAAAACTCTCTTTGCCTGTAAGCATGTAAACGAGGTAGCCGTCGACGTTTGCAAACAAAAGCTCGCCTGCCGCCGCAGCCTTCTCGGTGCCCGGGATATTTTCGAGAATCCAGCGCATCTTCGTCGCCGAGAAATAAGGGTCAAGGCGAAGTCCCGTAAGAGCCCTCATCAGAGGCTCCGCCGAGAGCAAATCGCTTCTTCTGCAGATGTCCGCCGTGCGCCTGCACTGCCAGACTATCGCAGGGCAGTAAGGCCTGCCCGTATCCTTCTCGAACGCGATGGTTGTCTCTCGCTGATTTGTGATTGCCACGCCGTCAATCTCGCAGTCGGGGTTATCAATCAGAACCTGCGCCATGGTCTTTAAGACCGAGCTGTAAAGCTCGCCGGCATCCTGCTCGACCCAGCCGGGCTTCGGGTAGTTTGATGCCACCGGGCAAGCCTCGGTTCTTATAAGCTTTCCGTCTTTGCCCAGGAGAAAAGCCTTCGTCGATGTCGTTCCCTGATCTACCGCGAGTATGAAGCGATCCATCTGAAATTACCTTCTGTAAAGCCTGTTAAGCTCTTTGTACCAGGCGTTGTCGATAGAATCCAAGTCTTCTCTCGAAAATCTGATTCTCCAGTTCCCCGACGCGGTTCCCGGTATGTTCATTCTCGTATCCGAGCCGTAGCCGAGCATATCCTGCAGAGGAATAATTACCGTGTTCGCACAGCTCATCCACAAAGTTCTGATAATTGCTCTGCACGATGCGGACTTCACGCCGCCGTCTCCCCAGTTATCGCCTGTAAAGCCGCAGTACTTAAGGCACTCTGCTCTCTCGCCCTCGCTAGCTTCCCAAAGCCAGCCGAGCAAGGTGTTATTGTCGTGCGTGCCTGTGTAGGCAACACAGTTTTGAATGTAGTTATGAGGCAGGTAGGAGCTGTTGTCTCCGGGGTTAAATGCGAACTGCATAATCTTCATCCTCGGAAGATCAACCTCCTGCAAGAACTCTTCGAGGTCGGGTGTGGACTCGCCCAGGTCCTCTGCAATAAGTCTCGATCTGTCGCCGAATGTCTTATCGAACACCTTGAAGAAATCCATCTTAGGACCGTCAATCCACTTTCCGGTCTTCGCGGTCTTCGACTCAGCCGGAACTTCCCAGTAAGACGAGAACGCTCTGAAGTGATCGATTCTTACGATATCGTAGAGCTTGAAGGACTCCTCAAGTCTTGTCATCCACCACTTATAGCCTGTTGCCTTGTGCTTTGCCCAATCGTAAATCGGGTTGCCCCACAGCTGACCGTCCGCAGAAAAATAATCCGGCGGAACACCTGCGACACACGAGAAAACAATGTCCTCGTACTTATCCTCGTCCTCATCCGGATTTTCCTTCTTCCACGCCTTGCGCGCGGCCTTCTTCTCCGCATCCGTTGCCATCTTGAACAGCTCTCTTGAAGCCCAGACGTCAGCGGAATCGCCCGAGACGTAAATCGGCATATCTCCGATAATCTCTATCCCCAGTTCGTTAATCTGCTTCTTAACATCTTCCCACTGCTTCGAGAAAATATACTGCACGAAGCCGTGGTACTTGTAGTCTTCACTCTTCTTAATCTCTTCAACCGCTGCCGGCTCGTAGTCCGACAAAGCCTTGTCATCCCACTGCCACCAAGCCTTCTGATTGTACTTATCCTTCGCGGCCTGGTAAGCGGCAACATCCTGCGCCCACTTGTTTTCCTTGAGGAACTCGTCCGACTCCTTCAAAATATCGCTTCCGGCGTTCGCGAAAGCTTTTCGAAGGAGGCCTTCGCGGGCATTTCTTAAGTAGTCGTAGTCGATACGCCACTTGTTCTGCGTGTACTCGGCGGCGACAACATCATCCGCGGTAAGCATGCCTTGTTTCATAAGTGTTCTCGGGTCGATAAACAGCCAGTTGCCGGCAAATGCCGAGAAACTCTGGTAAGGCGAGTCACCCATCCCGGGATACGAGAAAGGCAGAACCTGCCAGTACTTCATGCCCTGATCTGCAAGCTGTCTTGCAAAGGCAACCGCTTCCTCCCCCAAAACTCCAATTCCGAAGGGTCCCGGAAGTGACGCTATATGCAACAAAACTCCTCCGCCTCGCTTCATGCTTTTCCTCCTTTAAGATGCCGGATTTACCTGATATAATAGCTTGGCTTTTAGATTATAACACTAACTAACGGAGTATAAAGACATGGCTTTAAGTGACGCTGAAGAGATAAAGCGCAGACGAACGTTCGCAATCATATCCCACCCTGATGCGGGTAAAACCACCATGACGGAGAAGCTTTTGCTTTACGGAGGTGCCATCCACCTCGCAGGCTCGGTAAAAGCTCGAAAAGCAGCACGCCACGCGACTTCCGACTGGATGGAAATCGAGAAGCAGAGAGGAATCTCCGTTACGTCTTCCGTAATGCAGTTTAACTACGACGGCTACTGCATCAACATCCTCGACACTCCCGGACACCAGGACTTCTCCGAGGATACTTACAGAACGCTTTGCGCGGCCGATGCCGCGGTCATGCTCCTTGACGGCGCGAAGGGTGTCGAGGCCCAGACCATCAAGCTCTTCCACGTCTGCCGTAAAAGAGGCATCCCGATATTTACGTTCATAAACAAGATGGACCGTGCGGCCAAGAACCCTTTTGACTTGATTGACGAACTAGAGAAGGTTCTGGGCATCCGCTCGACCCCTGTAAACTGGCCTATCGGAACAGACGGAGACTTCGAGGGCGTGTATGAGAGACAGACGGGTGAAGTTTTACTCTTTGACGCATCAAACAGAGACCACGGTGCTTCGATGGTTACCGCGTCTTCGTCAGGTATCGACGATCCTGCTTTAAGAGAGCACATGAGTGCGGTTCACTATGAGCAACTCAAGAACGATATCGAGCTTCTTGATATGGCGGGAGACGAGTTTGATCTCGACCGTATACTTAAGGGCGAGCTGACTCCGGTATTCTTCGGATCTGCAATCACAAACTTCGGTGTCGAGATTTTCCTTAAGCACTTCCTTGAGATTGCTCCCATGCCCCAGCCCCACCACGTCTCGGATGAGATAGGAACGGTCGAGCCCACGGATCCGATGTTTTCGGGATTTGTGTTTAAGATTCAGGCTAACATGGACCCGAACCACAGAGACCGTATGGCGTTCCTGAGAATCTGCTCGGGCAAGTACGAGAAGAACATGACCGTAAATCACATGAGACTTGGCAAGAAGATCACGCTTGCTCAGCCTCAGCAGTTCATGGCGCAGGACAGAAGCATCGTCGAGGACGCGTACGCGGGTGACATTATCGGTATCTTCGACCCGGGTCACTTCCGCATCGGAGACACTCTTATCTCGACCAACAGAAAATTCGAGTTCGACCCGATTCCGGTCTTCCCTCCCGAGAACTTCGCGAAGGTTCAGCCCAAGGATTCAATGAAGCGTAAGCAGTTCCTCAAGGGCATCGAGCAGCTCTCGCAGGAAGGTGCCGTTCAGCTGTTTAAGCAACCCGACATCGGAACCGAGACTTTCGTCATGGGTGTTGTCGGTGTGCTGCAGTTTGAAGTTCTTGAGTACCGCCTCAAGACCGAGTACGGCGTTGACATCGTAAGGACTCCCCTGTCCTACTCGATTGCGCGCTGGGTCAAGAGTGACGCGGAAGAGGAATTTGACTACCACAACTTAACAATCACTTCGACGTCGATGGTTGTACTTGACCGCGACGACGAGCCGGTTGTGCTGTTTGAGTCCGAATGGGCAATAGACTGGGCAGTCCAGCATAACGAAGCTATGAAGCTTCGCTTCGAGGACATTCACTCAAAGTAATTTCAGATTAAATTCAGATTTGAAAAATCAATGGAAATCGCCGGAAGGATTTCCGTAAGACATTCACCGAGGACGATAGATGCCAGAAAAGCGCATCCCATAATCGCTCCGAGGTGAATTTTCTTATTCATGCCTTTGAAGATTAAGGCTGTAATCAAGGTAATAACAAGCGCTGAGATTCCGCGGTAAATCCCTGCGTAAAGCAGAAGCACCGCTGCAAGAGCGATTATCCCTGCCCTGTCGTTAACCTGAACCTTCGACGTAACCGCGAAAATAATAATCGCACCGAGGGCTGCGGCGATAACGCCTTCCGTAAGCTCGGGGCGTATATCCTTCGAGAACATAAGAGCGATGAGCCACGCGACAAGCATCGATACGATGAAACCCTTCGGGAGCTTGTCGCCGTCAATGTCGCAGAACGACAGTCCCATCACGAGCACCGCGAGTGCAAGGTTTCTTGCCATCACGGCATCAATCGTGCCGTGGACGATAACGATAACGACGAACACGACGCCGAGCAAAGCCTCCGATATAAGGCATCTGATCGGCACGTGCGCACCGCAGTATCTGCATTTGCCCTTGAGGGCAACGTATGAAATTATCGGAAACAAATCGAGGGTCCCGAGTTTATGTCCGCACGTATCACAGTGCGAGTAGCCTTTGGTCCAGTCTTCACCCGCAAGGATTCTGCCTGCGGTGCAGGTTATGAAGCTTGCAAACACCGTGCCGAAGATAAAGGCCAGCGTTATCGTGTAAACCGCAATGAATGTGCTCGAAAATAAGGCCACCGGGAAACCTCCTTATTACCCTGAAGTATAAGGCTATTATACCTTAGCTTTCTTCCCTTCCGCCAAACCCGCATTTTCGGGCAGGATTTTCTTAAGAAGGTACATGAGACCCACGGTAAGAATCGCGCCGATTATGAGGCAGACAGCCGCATTCTGGACAAAGCCCGCGATGATGTAAACCACGAAGGAAACGCCCGCCGCGGTAAGCGCGTAAGGAAGCTGGGTTGATACGTGAGCTATGTGGTTGCACTGAGCTCCGGCAGAACTCATGATTGTTGTGTCGGAGATAGGCGAGCAGTGATCGCCGCAGACGGCACCCGCCATACAAGCGGATACGCAGATGATAGCGAGAGGATTACCGTCCTCAAGAGGGAAAGCCTTGAGTGTGATGGGAATCAGGATACCGAATGTTCCCCAGGATGTTCCCGTCGAGAAAGACAGACCGCATGCGATGAGGAAGATGATTGCCGGCAGGAAGTTCATGAACGAACCCTGTGAGCCCTCAACGATTCCCGCTACATACTCCGCGGCACCCAGGGAATCCGTCATTGCCTTGAGTGTCCATGCCAGGGAGAGGATTGCGATAGGTGCAACCATCGCCTTGAAGCCCTCTTCTACGCAGGCCATGCAGTCCTTGAACTTCAGGATTCTTCTGGTGAGGTAAAGGATAAGCGTGAATACAATCGATGCGAAGGAACCGTAAGCGAGACCTACGGATGCATCGGAATTTGCGAAAGCGTCAACGAAGTTTGTCTTAGCATCTCCCGTCTCGAAGAAACCGCCCGTGTAAATCATTCCGAGGACGCAGAAGACAATGAGGGAGATTACGGGAAGCAGGAGGTCAATCACCTTGCCGTTGCCCTTAACCTCATCGTCACTCTTCTGCTCGCCGCCCTTGACCGTAAACAAATCGCCGTTCATGGCATTTCTCTCGTGGAGTGCCATCGGACCGTAGTCAAGCTTTAAGAGTGCGAGCGTGAACATCATGAGAATTGTAAAGAGTGCGTAGAAATTATAAGGAATAGCTCTTATGAAAAGCATAAGTCCGTTCGTACCTTCGGGTGCGAAACCTGATACCGCTGCAGCCCATGAGGATACCGGAGCTATGATGCAGACCGGAGCCGCTGTGGCGTCAATCAGGTAAGCAAGCTTTGCTCTCGAAATCTTCTGTCTGTCGGTAACGGGTCTCATAACGGAGCCTACCGTAAGGCAGTTGAAGTAATCGTCAATGAAGATGAGGCAACCGAGAATAATTGTCGCGACCTGTGCGCCGACTCTCGACTTAACGTGTGAGGATGCCCATGTACCGAACGCCGCGGAGCCTCCCGCCTTGTTCATAAGTGCGACTATAATTCCGAGGAAAACCAGGAACACAAGAATTCCTACGTTATAAGAATCGGAAAGCGATGCGATAAGTCCGTCCTGGAAAACGTGATTCATAGCGCCGATAGGGCTGAAACCCGAGTAGAAAAGTCCTCCGACGATGATACCGACGAACAGAGAACTGTAAACCTCTTTCGTGATAAGCGCGAGAACAATAGCGACAATAGGCGGTACAAGCGCCCAGAACGTAGCGTACATAGATGCGTCCATAACAATCCTCCGAAGGCCGGCTTCATCGCTTTAATAAGGTGAAGCTCAGAGCCGCGTATTAATATATCACAAATTTATGAGCTTTTCTCTTTTATATAATTTCAAGATATTGCCGTCTTCATCGACTTAACGTAATCGTAGACGTAAGACGGACACTCGCGGCCGTACTTCGCGATGAGTTTTACTATTGCAGATCCCACGATAACTCCGTCTGCGTTCTCGCTCATAGCCTTCGCCTGCTCGGGAGTCGAGATACCGAATCCTATGGCACAGGGAACCTTAGAAGCCGCCTTGATGTTTCCTGCCAAGGTCGCAATGTCGGTCGTAATCTTGGATCTGACGCCCGTAACGCCGAGGCTGCTTACGATGTAGATGAAGCCCTCCGCTTCCGATGCAATCATCGAGATTCTGTCGGCCGATGTAGGCGCGATCAAAGATACAAGGTCGATGCCGTACTGATGGGTGTAAGGCAGAAACTCCTCCTTCTCCTCGTACGGGATATCAGGCAGGATAAGTCCGTCGATTCCGATCTCAGAGCACCTCTTAATAAAGCGCTCGGAGCCGTAAGAGAAAACGACGTTCGCATAGGTCATGAACACCATGGGAACTTCAACTTCCTTCCTAAGCCTTACCACCATATCGAAAATCTTATCCGTGGTCGTCCCGGCGGTAAGCGCCCTGAGGTTTGCCTCCTGAATCGTCGGACCCTCAGCCGTGGGGTCGGAGAAAGGTATGCCGAGCTCGATTAAGTCAGCTCCCGCTCTTACCATTTCTTTCACAATCTTTTCGGTGGTCTCGAGGTCGGGATCGCCGCATGTTATGAAGGGAATAAAAGCCTTCCCGTGATCAAAAGCCTTGCTGATGTTACTCATTGATGTTCTCCCCTCTGTATCTTGCGATTGCAGCGCAGTCCTTGTCGCCTCTTCCCGATATCGTAACGACGACGATTTTGTCTTTCGGAAGCGTGGGCACAAGCTTCTTGGCATACGCGACCGCGTGTGCCGACTCGATTGCCGGGATGATGCCCTCGGTCTTCGAGAGATACTCGAAAGCGTTAACAGCCTCGTCGTCTGTAATCGCCTCGTATTTCGCGCGTCCGATGTCGTGGAGCCATGCGTGCTCGGGACCGATTCCGGGGTAATCAAGACCTGCGGATATCGAATAAACCGGTGCAATCTGACCGTACTCATCCTGGCAGAAATAAGACTTCATGCCGTGGAAGATTCCTTCTCTTCCGGTGTTAATCGTTGCCGCCGTCTCGTACGTATCGATTCCTCTTCCCGCGGCCTCGCAGCCAATCAGGTTAACAGACTTATCTTCTATGAAGTGATAGAAGGAACCGATGGCGTTCGAACCTCCGCCGCAGCAGGCGATAACGTAATCGGGAAGCCTTCCTTCGGCCTCCATCATCTGCGACTTAATCTCTCTCGAGATAACCGCCTGGAAGTCTCTTACTATCGTCGGGAACGGATGAGGTCCCATGACAGATCCCAGGCAGTAGTGTGTGTCGTCGATTCTTGAAGTCCACTCACGCATCGCCTCGGACACAGCATCTTTAAGGGTCGCGGTTCCGGTCTTTACGGGGACAACTTCAGAGCCCAAAAGCTTCATTCTGTAAACATTCAAAGCCTGTCTCTTCGTATCTTCTTCGCCCATGAACACGACGCACTCCATTCCGAGAAGCGCTGCCGCCGTGGCAGTCGCGACACCGTGCTGACCTGCTCCGGTCTCGGCGATAAGGCGGGTCTTACCCATCTTCTTTGCAAGCAGAGCCTGACCCAAGACATTATTAATCTTATGAGATCCCGTGTGGTTTAAATCCTCACGCTTGAGGTAAACCTTCGCGCCTCCCAAGTCTTCGGTCATCTTCTGCGCATAGTACAGAAGCGACGGCCTTCCGGCGTATTCGTTCAGAAGCTTTGTGAGCTCCGCGTTAAACCCCGGATCATCCTTATAGTGGTTATAAGCTTCCTCGAGCTCTATAACGGCATTCATCAAGGTCTCGGGCATGTACTGTCCGCCGTGAATGCCAAACCGGCCCTTTGAGTTACTCATGTTTTCTTACCTCCCCGGCAAATCTGTTCATTTTATCAAAATCTTTTACTCCGTCTGTCTCTATTCCGGAGCTTACATCAACCGCATACGGATTAAGCTTCGTTACGGCTTCGTATACATTGTCGGCCGTCAGGCCTCCCGCAAGAAAATAAGGTCTTTGCAAAGTTCCCGCAAGGCTCCAGTCTATAAGCTTTCCCGTGCCGCCTGCGCCGCTGTCAAGAAGCACGTAATCCGCACTTGAATTTTGCGCTCTTAAAATGTCTCCCTCACCCGTGACGCGAATCATCTTAATGACGGGTTTCCCGCTTGCTTCCCGGAGTGCTCTGATATACGCCTCATCTTCGTTTCCGTGAAGCTGAGCGATATCAATTATACCGCGGCCGAGGAGGTCTTCCACACGACTTAAATCCTCGTCTACGAAAACCCCTACAATCTGCGTTCCTTCCGGCAGAATTTCACGCGCCTTTAAGGGAAGCTCTTCGCTCACGGTTCTTTTGAAGCCCGGACTTAAGATAAAGCCCGCGAAGTCCGCACCGAGCTTTGCGACGTACTCTAAGTCCTTATCTCTTCGAAGTCCGCAGAACTTTATCTTCGTGCTCACAGCAGTGACCTCAGGTTCGCGGTAAACGCTTTCTTGTCTTCCGATCTCATCGCCGACTCACCGATCAGAATCGCATTAACATTATTGTCCGCAAGAACCTTAACATCCTCAGGAGTCTTAACGCCGCTCTCTGCAACAAATGCGATGTCTTCGGGAATCCTGCTTCTAAGTCTTAAGCAGTTCGAAGGATCGACATCAAACGTTCGAAGATTTCTGTTGTTAACGCCGATTACCCTTGCGCCGCACAAGATTGCCATGTCGGCTTCCGCTTCATCGTGAGCTTCAACAAGGCTCGAGATTCCAAGGCTGTCGGCAATTCCTATGTATTCCTTAAGTCTTGCTTCATCAAGAATTGAGCAGATAAGAAGCACCGCGCCGGCACCTGCAAGCTTTGCCTCATAGATCATGTAGGAGTCGACCACGAAGTCTTTTCGAAGAGTGGGGATAGAGACCTCGCGGCTTATCTCCTCGAGGTAGCGAATGTCGCCTTTAAACCAACCGGGCTCGGTCAGGACCGATATCGCATCAGCCCCCGCCGCCTCGTAGTCGCGAGCGATATCGAGGTACGGGAAATTCTCGGCAATAACGCCCTTCGAAGGGGACGCTTTCTTGCACTCCAGTATGAAGCTTATTCCCGGCGCTTTAAGACGCTTCTCGAAGGCGAAGTTGCCCATCGGGAGAGACTTAGCCTTAGCTTCGACCTCTTCCCTCGGGTTCGCCTTCAAAGCCTCATCCACGCGGATTCTCGTCGCATCCGCAATTGTCTGTAAAATATCACTCATTTATAAATCACTCTTTATTTGACAGTTCGATGAAGCGCTCCATCGTCTCGAATGCCTTGCCCGAATCAATAATCTCGCCTGCCATCTTAACACCTTCTTCAATCGAAGACGCCTTGCCGCCGACATAGATTGCCGCGCCCGCATTCATGAGAACCATGGTTTTTCTTGTGTCCGTAATCTTGCCCGAGAGGATATCGCGTGTTACCTGTGCGTTCTCCTCGGGAGTGCCGCCGACGATATCTTCCTTCTTGCCGCGTGTGAGACCAAAGTCCTCGGGCTTAATCTCGTAACGCTTAACAGTGCCGTCTTCCATGAGCTCTGCCACCGCGGTTTCAGAGCTTGCTGAAATCTCGTCGAGCTTATCCTTACCGTAAACCACGAGCGCACGCTTAGCGCCCAGAGACTTTAATACGGGCGGAATGATGTCTACCAAGTACTCATCGTAAACGCCGAGCAGATAGTACTCCGGAGCTGCGGGGTTTGTAATGGGTCCCAGGATATTAAATACAGTTCTGAAGCCGAGCTCCTTGCGGATAGCGCCGACATACTTCATCGATGTGTGATACTTTTGAGCAAACAGGAAGCAGAATCCCGGGTCCTTCAAAAGCTCAACGCACTTGTCGGGTGTGAGATTGATGTTTGCTCCGAGCGCTTCAAGGCAGTCGGCTGTACCGGACTTCGAGGAAGCCGCGCGGTTGCCGTGTTTCGAGACTTTGATGCCGGATGCCGCGATTACGAATGCCGATGTGGTCGATACGTTGAAGCTGTGTGCACCGTCTCCTCCGGTACCTACAATCTCGAGTGTCTCGAGGCCGTCGTGGGAGACCTTGTCCGCGTGCTCTCTCATGGCTCTTGCGCACCCCGAGATCTCATCGATTGTCTCGGCCTTCGCACTCTTTGTGGAAAGGGCTGCGAGGAAAGCAGCATTTTGTGTCTGAGTCGTCTCGCCGCTCATGATCTCGTTCATTACGGTGTAAGCCTCGTCGTATGTGAGGTCTTCTTTGTTTACGATTTTTACGATTGCTTCTTTAATCATTTTTTGTCTCCTCCTTCAGGCTTTGGTTATGTTTATAAAATTTGAAAGCATCTTCGCCCCGTCCGGGGTCATTATCGATTCGGGATGGAACTGCACCCCGTAAACTTCATAGTCTTTGTGCTTGACCGCCATGATGTCACCGTCGTCCGCGAGCGCCGTCACTTCAAGGCACTCCGGGATTGTCTCCGGGTCTGCCGCAAGCGAGTGGTATCTTGCAACCAGTGCCTTCTGATAAATCCCCTCGAAAAGCCTGCAGTCGCTCTTAAATATCACCTCCGACTGCTTGCCGTGCATAAGCTTCTTCGCGTGTGTGATTGTCGCTCCGTAAACTTCGCAGATGGCCTGGTGTCCGAGACAGACGCCGAGGATTGGAATGACTCCTCCGAGGGTTTTTACGACCTCTTCGCAAACGCCCGCGTCCTTCGGATACCCGGGTCCCGGTGAGAGGATAATTCCCGCGGGGTTAAGTGCTTTAATTTCATCTGCTGTCAAAGCGTCGTTTCTGATTACTTTGATGTCGGGCTCGATAACGCCTAACATCTGATAGAGGTTGTAAGAGAAACTGTCGTAGTTATCGATTATGAGTATCACTTTCTTTGTACCTCCCTTTCTTAAAGCTCCCGGTTGTCGGCTTCTTCAATTGCCTTGACGACCGCCGCCGCTTTGTTGATGCACTCTTGAAACTCGCTCTCGGGGTTCGAGTCCGCGACAATTCCGGCTCCGGATCTTACGTAAATTTTTCCGTTCTTCTTATACGCAAGTCTTATAGCGATGCAAGTGTCCAAATTTCCTCCGAAGTCGATGTATCCGACCGCACCGCCGTAAATTCCGCGCTTGTTGCCCTCGAGATCGTTTATAAGCTGGCACGCCTTAATCTTCGGCGCGCCCGAGAGTGTTCCCGCGGGGAGAATTGAATCAACCGCATCAAAAGCATCGAGGTCGTCGCGAATCTTGCCTCTCACGGTCGAGCCGATGTGCATGACGTGTGAGTATTTTTCTATGCTGTGGTACTTGATTACGTCAACGCTTCCGAACTTCGAGATCTTTCCGATGTCGTTGCGGCCGAGATCAACGAGCATGTTGTGTTCGGCGAGCTCTTTGGGGTCGGCGAGAAGCTCCTTTTCGAGAGCGAGGTCTTCTTCTTCGGTGGCGCCTCTCTTACGTGTACCTGCGAGAGGAAATGTGTAGAGCGTGCCGTCCTCGAGCTTAACGAGCGTTTCCGGAGATGCGCCCGCGACCTCAACGTCGGTGCCCGAGAAATAGAACATGTAAGGCGACGGGTTCAAGGTGCGAAGGACTCTGTAGACGTTCATCATCGAGCCTTCGTAGTCGGCCTGAAGACGGTTCGAGAGAACAATCTGGAAGATGTCTCCCTCGCGGATATGCTCCTTTGCTTTGTTTACCATCGCGCAGTATTTTTCTTTGTCGAACAGGGGCGTTACTTCCGATAAGAGCTTGCCGGGCTTCTCGTTTACGGGCTCGCCGGTTCTTATAAGGTTTGCCATCGCTTTGAGGCTCTCGCAGCAGTTTTTGTAGTCCTCCTCGCCCTTGTCGAGTCTGACGTTGCCGATGAGGATAATCTTCTGCTTAACGTTATCAAACGCTATAAGCTTATCGAAAAGCATCAGGTCACAGTCCTTAAAGTTCCCCGGATCGTCGCAGTCGAGATTGAGTGTCGGCTCCGCGTACTTTATGTAATCGTATGAGAAATATCCCACGAGTCCGCCCGTGAATGTAGGCATTCCCTTGATTCTGGGGCTTTTGTATTCCTTGATTAATTCTCTTAAGTATTTACCCGGATTGTCGGTCGTGAAAGTCTTGCCGTCAACGTCCATTTGGCCGTCTTTGCAAGTGATGTCAAGAAGCGGATCGTATCCGAGGAATGTGTAGCGTCCCCACTTCTCGCCGCCCTCGACGGACTCTAGGATGAAAACATGCTTCGAGTTCGCCTTGAGGATTTTGAGCACTTCGATAGGCGTTTTGATGTCGGATAAGATTTCCGTCATCACGGGAACGCACTTGTACTCAGTTCCTCTGTAGGAATTGATCTGTTCGAGTGTAGGTTTAAATTCCATATTCACCTCCGGCAATAAAAAAGTCCTTGGACGAGATTCATTAAAATCTCAGCCAAGGACGAATAGACTAATTCGCGGTGCCACCTTGCTTCACGCTTCGCGTGCACTTATCAGGATACCAACATATCCCCGACCTCTTACGCGGGTCTTACGTTACAGATACTCGGCTAACCTTTTGCTGTACCCTCCGCGGACCATTCTGATGAACTGTTTTCCATCCCAATCTCAGCTAACGGGACTCTCTGTGGGGACTCATCCACCTTTACTTCCGCATCAACGGTTTAAGTTGTTACGGATAAAATATTCCTATTGTCTGTGTTTGTCAATAAAAAATTTATCTGGCTAAAGGGCGAGTGCTTCAGCTCCCTGCAGCTGATACATACTCCTCACGCACTCTTCAACGGCGAATTCTCTCAACTGTAGCTATAACGCCCGAATTTTGTAGCTGTTGACTACAGATTTTAAGCCCTATAGCTACATACCGCTTGTTTGTAGCTATGACCCCTGATTTTTGTAGCTGACAGCTACAGAATTTCGCCCCTATAGCTACACTCGAAGAGTCCTGCTTGCAGACACATGCTCACCCCAGATATATATCATCCGTCACATAAGCAATTGTTCCGGTCTCATCGCAGTATTTCTTAATCTGAGCGACAATCTCCTCGTTATCGGTGTATTCGATTATAAAAGTTTCAAGTCCGAAATCTCGGCACTTCGCAAGATAATCCAAATAATACTCCTGCGAATCCGCGTCCCCACTGAACACCGACTCCTGGTTCACGGCATCAATCGCCTGCCCGCCCTCGGACAAATATCGCTGCACAAACTCGGATCCGCCGTTCACAACGACATCTATGCCGAGCGCTGAAAGTCCATCGATGATTGCCGTGAGTCCTTCGTAAATCTCCTCTTCAGAGAAGACGGCATACACGTCGAAGTTGTCGAGGAAAACTCCGTTCACTCCCTTATCTCGAAAAGCACTCGCCTCCGCCATGATATGTTCCTGCCACTGCTGCGAAGATACATCAATCCAGTACTCACCTTCCCAGCCCTCGTACTCCCCAAGACTCAGACATGAGTACTCATCGTAAAAACTTCTAAACTCCTCAATCGATCCCACATTCAGATACGACCAGACAATCTGCCCTCGCTCTTTAAGTGTCTCCACCGACTCCTCATCAAACCCCTCGGCATCGATAACGACAATGTCCGTATAATCAAATTCTTCAACTATAGTTTCTTCATCAGCCGCAAGCCTCACGGAATACGCAGGTCTTTGCGCCTGCGATTGGCAGCCTGCCAGAAAGACTTGCATCAAAATCAGTATAATGATCAAAGTATTTACGAGTTTCTTCATATGTATTTCTTCTTCAGCGAATTCAAAGAGCTGTTTTGCTTCAGATAATTGTCATGCTGAAGGCGCCCGACAACTATGCCCGGGAGAATATTTATACGGTTAGCAAATTCCACAATATTAACAGCTGTGTATCTGCCGCCTGTTTCCGCAAGGAATTCATCGTAATCAGCTTGCGGAATCAATATGTCACAGGAAAATTCGTCAGCCTCGTTTTCCAATCGCTCAACGGTTGAGTTATTCGCCAGCTCATCCGATTTGGTATTTTCATAATATATCATGGGTTATTTTTAATTTCGAGAAAATCTTTCGAAACTTAAAAATCGTCTCTTTTCAGAGACGATTTTTGAATATTTAGAGACTGTCTTTCACTTTATTGCATTCCATTTTTTGTTCTACGCTCCACCGATCTGCGATAACTCGTTGCTTTATTCGCCATCTGGCGAGCAAGCTCTTTTCCCTCTTCGGCACACTGCTTTAATTCATCTGTTGAAACGCTCTTTTTTAGCAATGCATGAATCAATTCATTACGTTTATCCTTCCATTGATATATTCCGTCTATAAATTCATCGGAAAAGTACTTGTTTGGAAGCGATTTCTTTTTTCTTGCAATAGTGCTTATCTTGTTCAACTTTTTTTCAATTGATACGAATCCACCGTCTTTTGCTTTGACTTCGTTGCCTTCATATCTAAGGACAGATTCACATCGGTCTTCAAGAATTGCATAAGCAATAAAAATTGCCTCAAGATAAAACTCATATTTCAAAGACTTATTCAATCTTGCAAACTGTTCTTTGTAATTTTTGTATTTTTGATTATTGTCTATTGTTTCAATCATCTTGTTATCCTGATTATTTTACAAATGGTGGACCTATTTACTGTTAAAAGAGAAATTGAGCAATATTTACATCTTTTACAGTTCTTATGTCGGACTCAGCAGATTCTGCTATTTGTGCAATCTTCTTATTCACATCTGCTATATACAATGTTGAATTCTCTATACGTCCGACAGATTCAACAATGCTATTTAAGGACTTGCGCGCTGCATTAAGTGTATCGGACATATAACTCATTTCCGAATACAAGCAATACTGATTCTCCTTAATCTGTTCAAGATTTTCTATGATGGTACTGAGTTGTCCTATGATGATGTTCTGTCTCATCTCACTCTCATATAAATTATAAGCTCCATTCGGTCCCTCTAGAGTGTTACATCTTGATGATGCAATGTATTCGTAAAATGAAGACACAGCAACAAAGTTCTGGTACTTTTCAAATATAACTCTCGCATTATAAAGATTCCATATGTTTACTTTCATATCCGATTTTTCTGAAAAAAGTTCATCTTGAAGCGCAACCAATTTTTCACGTGCTGCTACAACATTTTTATTACTGATACTGTTATTGGTATTTATCTCTTTCAGCCTTGCCACCAGAGTTTCATTTGCCTTTTTATTTGTTTCAAGCACACACTCCCTTTCCCGCTCATTCTCATTATCAATTAATTCAATCTGATGCTTGAAATTTTCTTTGTCCTTAACTTTTAAAAGCTCTATGAGTTTTCTCCGCTTACAATAGTTAACTATAGATATACATAACACTACTGCAGAAATTAGCAATGGAACACTTAACCCCAAAAAACCATCATACCAACGCGCATTCTCCAAACTTGAAAGCATCATTGCAAAGAATACGAAAATACAAATTGCAGCAATACATGTTTGGATAAGATTCTTCGAAGTAACCAATTTTTTTTCATAATACAAAGTATCACTTGAAACTTTCATTTCAGGATGCGCTTTAGGAGTAAATTTTAATTTCGTCACTTTGCCAACCTTGTCAATCATAGGCTTTTCCACCATACTTTTGACCGGGCGGCTCATCTCTGTCAAATAAGCATCTATTTCTTCATATTTCCCGCCTTTTTCTATTTTTTCCTTTAAAGTAAAATATCGATGTGTTTCCTTATAATCTTTATACAATGCATCTACTATGACAGCATCCAATCTGTTATATTCACAGATAGCCGCTTCAAGTTTCATACATGTATACAGATAATTCTTAAGTTCTTCATTGCTTAATTTCTGTTGTTTGTCACCGTTTACAATTGCATCCATAATAACCTTTTTCCACCTTATCTAGTATCAGCTTGCACGAATTATCCGAAGGGCTAAACAAGCCCTTCGGACTTTGCTATACGGAGAGTATAGCCGCCGGTGATTGGGGCAATTTTAAGCGGCGTAAACTGTCTCTCAAAATCCGGAAATTGTCGCTATTTAGAGACAATTTTTGAGAATTCAGAGACTGTCTCTCAAAAACAAAAAAATGTCTCTGATCAGAGACATTTTCCAAAAAATCAGAGACAACGGGATCTCAGCGTTCTTCCCACAAACTTAAATTGTATCGATTTCCGCTACAACAAACTCATTCCCCACAGCACAAAAGCAATCGCACACGGGACAGTGATCGTGTCCAGCTCACTTGAACTCACAAGCTCGACAAACGAACCAAAAACAGCAGCAACAAGACACATAAAAACCGCAAACCCAAACTCAACATCCGAGAACGCCCAAAAGCACACCACTCCAACAACAAACGACGCCAAAAACATGGCAATTGTGCCTTCATAAGTTTTACGGCGCACCCGCTCCCAAGAAAAATGGTGGCGGCCGACAGACTGCCCGACGACAGCTGCCATCGCGTCGCCCATACCCCACATCGCGATGGACGCAATCAGCAAATCTTTTCGCCCGAGCAAGCCCCAGCAAACAGAAATCATAAAACAGGCCATACCGAAGATCAGAATCATACTCTTTTTGACCTCGCCCTTACTCTTCTGAACGAACAAATTCGCGTACCAGTCGCAGCGTTCAAGCAACACAAGAATCGGCCATACAATCACAATAAACCAAACACAAGTCACCGCCGCAGCGACCCATCCCGGAGCAACGTGAATTATCACAAGTACAGACGTAAATGCAATCAGATGGAGAATTTTCCGGAAAATAAATCTCGGAATCTTCGGGAAAACAAAATTAATCAGCACCGCCAGCAGTGCACAGCAAATGATATACAAGCCGAAGCCTTTAACGCAGACCCAAATTTGCGGCAGCAACGTCGTCATAAACTACCCACGGGACTTCGAACCGGTGTTGCACAGCAGTATGCCGCCGAGAACCAGCGCGATGCCGATAACGCCGAACACATCAAGCGTCTCACCGAAGATCAAAGCACCCAGTACCGTCGCCGTTATGGGCTCGATTGAAGCGATGATCGACGCCTTGCCGTTTTCGACGTTTGCAAGGCCCGCGGTGTAAAGGATGTACGGCAGTATCGTGCAGAAAATTCCGATGCCGACAGCCCAGAGTATCACGCCCGGATTTGCGCTGACCCCCGCGCAGACTTCGACGGGACTGGCGATGAAGCACGAGCCTATAAACGAGAAGAGGAACGTGTAAAACGTAATCGTCAGCGACCCGTAGCCGCGCATTATCGCATACCTGCCGAAGATCGAATAGAGCGCGTAGCCGAAGCCCGCACCGAGGCCGAAGAGGATTCCTTTCGCGGACACTTCCTGCACGCCGCCGACCAGGCCCGTGACAAACACGCAGCCGATGAATGTCAGCACAAGCGCGATGACTTTCCTGCCCGTAAACGATTCTTTAAAAAGGAAAAACGACATCACCATCACGAACGCGGGCGCCGTGTAAAGCAGCACCGCTGCGACCGACAAGTCCGTGATTGACATCGCCCGAAAATAACAATAGTTGAAAAAGAGAAGGCTCAGGATGCCGGTGCCGACGAAGCACCAGAGGTCCCTGATCTTTACTTTGAGGCTGTCTCTGCTGAAAATCAGCATGTAAACGAGCAGCAGCACGAGCGGCAGCGACACCCTGATCAGCAGGATGTCGGGGGTCGTAAATCCGTACACGGACAGCCGCCGCACGAACAGCCCCATCGAGCCCCACAGCATCCCCGCGAGGAAAATCAGCAGGGGCGAAAAGTTTTTGTTCTTATTTGAAATCTTATTTGTATCCGTAGTCATAGGCTACATTGTAGCAGATTCTACGCAGCCTGTGTCGCCTCCGACTCGCTTTCAACATCGCTCTCGGCGGCGACCTCCGCCAAAGTCGTTACAACCCACAAAAATTTCTTCATCTCGGCAATCTTCTCTTCAATTGTCATCTCACTTATGAGATTTTCAACGAATTCGAATTTTTCCATCTCAGCAGTCCTCCTTCTCGAACTTTAAAATGTCTTCCCAAGCCTCATCGTCAATATCTTCTTTTCTGAAGAGATGGCGCTTGTCTTCTTCGGTTATTGTTCTAATCACGCGGCACGGATTTCCCGCTGCGATTGACCAATCAGGTATGTCTTTTGTGACTACCGCGCCCGCGCCGATTACTACGTTGCTGCCGATTGTCACACCGGGGCAAATTACCACATTACCGCCGATCCAGCAGTTATCGCCGATTGTCACGGGCTTGCCGTACTCGTAGTGCGAATTTCTCGTGGTCGGATAAACAGGATGACCCGCGGTGTAAACTGCAACGTTAGGGGCAAAGAAACAGTTGTCGCCGATTGTGACTTTCGCGACGTCAATGATCGTGCAGTTATAGTTCGCGAAGAAGTTCTTGCCCACCTCGATGTGCTTGCCGTAATCGCAGTAAAATGGCGGGTTAATCGCCGGGTTGTCACACTTACCGAGAAGCCCGGTTACAACCTTTTGAATCCCGTCTAAATCCGAACGGTCCATGAAGTTTAATTTTTGAAGTATCTTCCTGCACTCGAGCATCTCCTGCTCGACCTCGCTGTCGGCGACGTACGCGAGTCCCAAATCTCTTCTTGTTTTGTTATCCATGCCACTTCCTCCTTTGTTCGTAATGTTTAAAGTTTTGCAAAGAACGGTTCACGCCTCGAGAAGGACTTAAGCTTAGCCTCAATCGCTGCAAGCGGCGGAGTGTCCGAGAGTAAGTGCTGCCACCTGTTCGCACACTATCTTAATACGTCGCCCGTGAACTTTCTGGCACACCACAGAATCAAAGTTGCGATGGGACTTCTGAAGAATACAGATAACTCGATTACAGCCATCGCGGATCGCGTGGGTTTCTCGGGGCCGAGCTACTTCAGTGAGACTTTTCGCAAAGTTACGGGCATGAGTCCGAGGCAGTACCGGAAGTCTTAAATCTTTCCCTCGAAGAACTTAATCATCTCGTCCTTGCAGATCTGTCTTGCTTTGTCGCAGGACGCACGGTCGGTCTTCTCGCTTTGCATCATCAGGCGCATCAAAAAATTAATCATGAAGCCGGTTTTGTCGTAGTCGCCACCCAGCGCATGGCTTGCAGGGTCAAGAACAATCGCCTTTACCTTGTGCGTGAAGCCGTGTTCCTTAAGATTCTTCTCAATCCTCGGCACCGCGATATCGCTCGGCCAGCAGTCGTCATCCTTCGCGCCGATCAGAAGAATGTCGCCGTTGATATTTTCGGTCTTGATGCGTCCCTCCTCGGTCAAAGGCGCCTGATCGTACCCGAAGCGCATGAGCCTCCTTAAAGGGTACCCCGCCTTCCTGCACTTCCCGAAAATCTTAAACAGCCCGTCATCAACAATCGGGTTGCTCGAATACGGCACGTCCTCGCCTTTCCACGTGTAAACGGACTCGCCGTGACGCTTGGTAAATGACGAAGCCTCCATCACATAATCGAACGGCACAATCGCCGCGACTCCGCTAATTTCAGGTATTAAAGATGCCGCAAGGAGCGTGTACCCCGCGCCCGTCGAAGCGCCGGTCATGTAGATTTTCTTAGGGTGATAATTCGCGTTTAAATAGTCGACCGCGATTTTTACGTAATCGACCGGAATCCTTCTTAAATCCTTGGGCGTATCCTTCCATGTGTAAAAGCCCAGAAGCAGCATCGAGAAGCCCGCTTCCCGCAGGAATGTCGAGGCTTTAACCGACACCTTCTCGGTACACGCCGCACCGCCAACGAAGATTACTATCGTATCCGTGCCTCTGTCGCCGGGGTAAAAAATCCCCGCGAAGCCGTTATCTTTTACCGTAAATCGATGCTGCTCCATTTAAGCTTTCACTTCCTTAAAATCGATTCTTATAAATTTAAAAAGTCCCGTTCTGAATCCTACTTTTAAAAACGTCTTCACTCCGAACGACACGGGATTAATCCACTTACTCATATCCTTTACGGTGTATTCATAGATTGAAATAAATAAGTCGCTCCACGGCATGATTTCCTTTTCCGGATTGTCAATTCCGAAGTACATCTCGGCGCCGTTGTTGCCGAGTTTCTTGACTTCCTTGTTGGACTGCTCCGTCGCCCATTTGCTCTCGGCATCAAAACAAATCGCGCCACCCGGAAACCTCTGTGCGAGCGTTATAAAAAGTTTTTTTACGTCCTCGGGCCGAAAATAATAAAACACGCCGGACGACACCGCTATAAAGCCTTTCTTCGGCTCCGCTTCAATCTCATCCATCCACTTAAAATCCATTGCGTCTCCTGCGATGCAAGTCTCACGGTCTCTCGCGGGGATGATCTGTCTTCTGAGTTCGATGACATCCGGAAAATCGAGATTTACCATACGGCATCTGCCGTTGTCTATGTACGGCATCAGTATGTCCATGCCGCAGCCGATGTTGACCACGGTCGCGTCCGGGTGAATCTCAAGATATTTCTTTATCGCATCAACCGAGACCTTCTGGCGAAGGCCGTAAATCACATATGAGGACTCACCCATCTCGGCGCGGCTCTCATCAAGCTCTATGCTGTCCATCACCTTCTGTGAGTACTCGTCCGCGAAGACTTCCGGATATTTCTTTGCCGCCTGAACTCTGCCGTAAAGCGGAAGCAGGAGCGTCTCCTGAACTGTGTTCTTTTGTATTTTAAGCTTCTCGGGCATAAAGAATACCTCTTGTGTGTGCTTTTCGATTATTAGGTTAGCCTTCACTAACCCTCACTTATCCTACCACAGTTTTGGACGATCTTAAAACATGAATGCACACGGGGATGAAGATAATGAGCTCGGTCAGGGGCATCGCGCACCACACGAAGTTCGCGCCGAGCAAGGCCGGAAGCAGGTAAATCGCCGCGCCGCTGATGATAACGCCTCTGAGGAGCGAGACCGCGAACGAGTATGCGGGCTTGAGAATTGCCTGGTAATAGTACGTCGAAAAGACATTAAACGGCAGCAGCAGAAACGATATCGCGTATGTGCGCATGATGGAAGGCGCGACGCCAAGTATCGCTTCGGTGGGACTCATGAATATTTTTATGAACGCGTTCGGAATCGCCCAAATTACGCAGGTCCACACCACGCCGAGCACCGCCGACGCTATCGCCGCGTACCTAAGCGTTTGTCTGAGCCTCTTCCCGTTGCCCGCCCCGAAGTTCACCGAAAAGAGCGGCTGCGAGGCACTTCCGACACTGTAGGCGCAGCACTGAACTATCGTGCTGATGTTAACAATCACGCCGTAAACCGACAGTGCATCGGTGCCCAGATAACGCATGATTTGCCTGTTGAAAAACGTCGTAAGTATGCCCATCGCGACGTCGATTAAGAACGATGAGAATCCGGTGATTATTATTTTTCCCGCTTTATTCGCGAGCCTGGTTGGTTTTGTAAATTTCATCGTATTCTTCTTCGATTTAAAATGCGTGAGCATGATGATCAGTGTGATGATTGCACCTATTGAAGTCGCGAGGCCCGCGCCCATGATTCCCATGTCGAGCGTAAACACGCAGAAAATATCGCCGAAGACGTTAAAGATTCCGCCGCACAAAACCGCGCGGGCGGCAAGTGAAGGATTGTCGTCGTTTCTGAGAAATGCCGCGAAGAGCTGCGTGAAGATGAACACCGGAACCGTGAATTTGACAGGCAACAAATACTCTTTGGCAAGAGGGAGAAGTTCACTGTCAGCTCCGAATAAAATGAGCATCTGATTTTCTGCGAAGATCAAGGTCAGCCAGGCGATGACCGACAGAGTTACCGCACCAATAAATGCGACGGTAAAATACTCATTTTGTGCCTTCTCTTCTCCTCGGCCGCGCGAGACCGAAAGCAAAACCGATCCGCCGACACCGACAAGCAGCCCCAAGCTGTATATCAGGTTCCAAACCGGTGCCACAACCGCCAGCGCGGCAGTGCCCTCCGGTCCCTGATACTGCCCGACCACCGCCATATCAACCACTCCGTAAATCGAGCTGATCATGGTACTGAAGAACGCCGCCCTCAGATAAGTCAAAAAGATTTTCAGTACACTGTCTTTCTTCAAATCCATAGTCTTTTATCCACAACCTTTCACTTCAAAAAAAAAAAAAATAAGGTAACGACACGTCGCGTCGTTACCTTATCCGGTCACCATATGAATACAACCCTCCGGTAATCCGTGGAGAATTTAACATATTGGGGTTTTATAGTCAACAGTTGCCGACACTCGTCAAATCAATCATGGCAAGTACACCTTTTATTCAGAAACCTTTTTTAACAGATAACTTTTTAATATCATCCTTCCTTTAAAACAACAAGCCAATTCAAATGGTCTATAACCGTTGAGTTCTGACAAATTTGAACATAACCAGTCTGTATCAGTAAGATAAAACGATACAACATTGTATATATCTTGCGGAACAAAGCTATCTTTCACGGGAATATTGCCGAGCTTTTTCGATAAATTCCGCCAGCGTATCGGATTGAAAGTCAACAACAGACTTATAATTTCCCGATTCATTTTGATTTTTATCGAATTACAACAATTGCACATGAAAATACCTCTATGATAGCGAATGCAGAGTTATTAACAGTTCTTCTTCGTTTCTGAATATTTTTCCGTTTCTGTTATAATCGTCACAGATTTTCCGCGTATATTTTTCTGTATCAAGGCAGCGTATTTTTTTTCGAAAAGCAGGAGTAAATTTAAACATAGTAATTACATCCTTCTTCTTACTATCGCTAACGCTTATGTATCCAAACCCGGGGTAGTTCGATTCGCGTTTCTCAACGAGACGATTGAATTCGTTAACAGCTTCGAGTTCTTCGGGTATATCATAGAGTCTCATAAAATCGTTTCTGCATTTTTCTTTATATGTCAACGAGTTTATATTTCTCAAGATGTAGTCAACAAAGTAATCCATTCCGGAACAGAAAAGTGTCTTACGATAAACTTGCAGCAATGCAGGTTTAAGACTTCTATACGGATAACTTCTTACAATATTTATATCGTTGATTCCTCTATGTCTAAGATTTTGGAAAATATCAATCCAGTCTTGTCGCCCTATCGTCTTATTGCAAATTTGAACATCGATTAAATTTTCATTGTTATCATCATCAACACCGATTAACATAACAAAGTACGTGTCTTTTACTCCGTTGTAATTTCTGCTTCTGAGGCAATCCCTATAGACAACCACAGCCTTGTAATTATCAGGAAGTCTGCTTTCCTTAAACTTTGCAAACTCCTCGGCAGGATAATCAGGCACTTCCTGCTGAATATTATTAATCTCATCGAATTTTTCCCGGATATACTCGACTAAAATGTCAAAGAAAACACTAAAGTTTGTAAATCCTCTTATCCACTCGAAAAGATGTTCATCATATAAACATTCAGATGAATCACTATAGATTTCAATTTTGATGGCATCCTCTGCATATATAACTTTCACCTTTACAAGATGCTCAAGCTTCTTCTCGTAATATTCACCGTGTAAAACAAATCCTAAGTCACGAAATCTTTTTTCGATTGTGCCCTGCCATATAATGAATTCCTCATTCATCGTTTCTTCGTATTGATTCAGATTGCCATAACGACAATAAAAATTAAGCTTGTAAAGCTTATTGGCAAGAATACCGGGGAAAACAGAATGCCCCTGACTTTGAAATTGCCAAGATTTCAAAGATTTTACATCGCTGTTTTTAATGAGATTTTCCATCTCAGACTTAACAACATCCAAATCTTCCGGCTTATAAATACAGTAATCAAATACAGGCTTCCCGTCGATTGAATACTGCTTCTTTAAATCGTCGACGTTGTCGATTATGGTCTGAATTTCCATTCTATAGTTATATTTTTCAATCTGTTCCATAAAATTTCTTTGCCACAGAATATATAGATCTGATTATTGCCTCATCATCCTTAAAAACTTTCAAAAAATAACGCTTTGAACCCAACCTCAGCCTTATTAATTTCCTATAAGCAATCTTATCTATAATAGAAGTGCAATTCCGTTTATCTCTCTCAGCGTAAATTCTGGGCAGGTCTCTAAGTCCGCGCGATTTAAGATTTTCTAAAAACAGATTACGGTTTTCATGGGTTTCCTTATCATAGATTTTAATGTCTAATAACTGCTTACGTTTGTTAACCCTCGCCCCAACGGCAATATAAGCAACACAAAATTTAGACCAAGTATAATATCTTTTATAAAAATTAATAGTTTCAAAGAAAATGTATTTGTACTCATCATCAATTTTTTTATTTTTCCAAAGGTTGTAATCATCCTCAATATTAGTCTCAACTTGGATGTTATTAATCAGATTATATTCTTCTACTATATAATCCATAATTACGTCGCATAAGACATCATATTTTGTTGCATTAAGAATTCTTTCAAAAGTCTTCTTATCAAATAATAAATCTGTATTAGCTTTATAAATCTCCACCGTCACGAAACAATAATCAACCTCAATATGCACCGCGGTAAAAACATTCTGTTCATTAATATAGTAATTACCCTGTTTCTTGAAATTCATAGCAGTAATTCTCTTATCTAAATTTGCTGTTATTTTCTCGATGATTTGGTTTTTCTCTGCTATATTACTATCCAAAGAACCGTTTTGATAAAAGTCATCCAAGGCAAATATTTTCTCTGTTAGCATGTTAGGGGATATTACGTTTTCATAAAAAAGTTTCCAACAGCAAGCTAATCTCCCTGTCGACAATTCATTTTCTTCATTTATAGTATTTTTCAATTCGAGCATTTCAGATTTTATATACATTAAATCCTCAATAGTATATGTATAAAAATCACATATCGGTTTACCGTCAAAAGAATATCGATTCATTAAATAATCGGTAACCTCAATAACTTCGTTGATTTTCGTTAAAAACAAATTCAAGTCTTTAATGGTGTTTATTGTCTCACTGTTTTTTCTTTTCATATTTATTCAGCTTTATCCCCAATTCGAGTGTGAATTATCATTGCGATTTCTGTGATACTTTCAATTAAAAATAATATCGTGCCGACAAACACAGCATATGACAGAGGTTTAAGAGTTCTCGTTCCGTAATCCAAAACCGCAACATTAAAAACCGTTACAACGATATTCAAATCCAGGAACTTATCGTATTTTTTAATTCTCTTAAAAACTATCAAAACAATACCCGCAACACAAAATGCAGTACTCATAATTATTCCAAGACATATAGGCAATCTAAACTCATTATTATTCTCATAGAATTTGAAAAATAATCCTAACAACATAACCGAAAATTCACCAAGAATAATAAAAAGAATACCCACTATAAATCTTATCCATCTGATACAAGCAGGGCATTCATTATTTGAATCTCTTAAGATCGGAATTTTCTTGTTTTTTTCAACATATAATCTGGCCGCAAAGAATATCACAGATATTATCGCGGTAATCGTAATAACAAACATTAGTAAAATCAGCCACACAGAATCATATGTATCGAGTTGTTCGATTAAAACTGCACCCAGAAAAACAAACAGACTTAATATTAAATAAGAAAAAGCATTCAACCGTTGGTCATTCCTTATCAAATAGATGATTCCTGTTATAAAAAACACAATGACCAAAGCAGAATAAACGCTAAATACATCTTTATACAAAGCATCTTGAATCATGGCTACATACATAAAGCCACAAGCGAAAGAAACAAATTCACAAACAACAATGAGTACTATTCCCAATAATTTTTGAATTCTTAATTCTTGAGTCCTCATAATTACCCCCGTATTATTCCAGATACATTCTTCTACTGTACAATTTAAGTGCTGCATAAAGATTCATAACATTCCAATGTGCAAAAAAACATACAGCCAAATAATAAATAGGCATATGTTCCACCGAGAAACCTAAAGTTTTACAATATATTAATGCGACCAGAACAATCAGCAAGTCAACAAACACAACCAGGCTCAAATAAACAAATAACCCTCGTTTTGCTTTCTTGGCTTCTTCTGCAGTAGGTTCGATTTTTTCTTCCTTTTCATTTTTGTTTTTCTTGTCCAATCCATACTTTCTCATCATTACTTTATCGTATCGCATATCCCAATATTTAAATGACAATAGCACATTTAGTAAACAACATATATTATAGACACGAGAAATATTTAAACTTAATGATTCATTTCTATAAAACGATCCCGGTGCAAGTAGTATTACGAACAAGATAAATAGTCTTCTAGCCTTCTTGCCGTGACTCCTTTTGGTACAAAAGAGAACTAATAAATCTAATATGGTAATTGCATGCACTATCAAAAAACCAATGTTGTAATTCTTATACATGAAACCATACAAAAATATCACAAGCCATACGGTAGCAATAATGGTCATGCTGCCGGTTAAAATATTCAGAATTTTTTTGCGATTATTCCACATTTAAGTATTATTCGAAACATCCTTTCCATAAGATGTCATTAATTGCTTTTTAGCATATCCGGATATCGGTTCACTTTGAGTTCTGGCCAGATTCAGCAATTCTTCTTTTGCGTCATCAGTTTGTATTTTCCCTAATGTCCATATACACTTTCTTTCAAAAGTTTTAAATTCATTCCATGAAATATATTCAAAATCAGAGACTATCGCTTGGTGTAAATATGGAACACTGCTGTTATCTGCAATGAAAAATTCCATAAAATAAACGATGTTCTCATGTTGAGTA